>JAEIGA010000646.1_pt1 | contig 51421 bp, 42 predicted proteins | sample 9270691 | NCBI WGS metagenome assembly JAEIGA01 (sample SAMN17057246, study PRJNA624740) | gut metagenome | biome: biome; isolation source: fecal sample | host: Bos grunniens | place: China: Xizang | collected 2019 | reverse complement strand
TTGATGGCATTCCAAGCAGAGGCTCTTCCTGCAGGTGTAGAGGGTCGTTCAGGTGTGGTTGCATTGAACGCTGATGGCTTTGTATATGAGTTCGTAATCAACCAAGGTGAGGTAGTAAACACAGGCGTTGAGAACGTGGTTGCTCCATTGTTCGACGACAAGATCTACAACCTCCTCGGTGTTGAGGTAGATGAGACATACAAGGGCGTTGTTATCAAGAACGGTCAAAAGTATATCCAATAATCTCTCAATGAGATAAAAACAAGAACGCGACTCCATCGGGGTCGCGTTTTTTGTGTTTGCATATATTTTGCATCTATGGGTGTTCTGTATAGGTAACGAATAGTGCGGTTATTGTCCGGTTATTGTGCGGTTATTGTGCGGTGCGAGTGGGGAATTTTGTGGGCTCTTCGACAATTTTGTTGAAAACAAGAAGAATTATTTATAAAAAACAACTTAAACAACTTCCGCGGCAATCAACTCCCTGCCGCGGCAAGGAGAACAAGGCATGGTGTTAAATATCAATCATACAACAGGGTATAGATCTTTTCGGGGGCGAAGACTTCGTTGGCGACGTCTTGGAGTTGGGTGGGGGTGATCTCTTTCACTTTGGCGAAAGTCTCTTGCCATGCTGGGGCATGGTGGTGATAGAGCATTTGCTTGGCCATTGCCAGCGCATTATTCTCTTGATTCTCAGCCGAAATAGCCATCTGTCCCTCCAATTGGCGCACAGCGCGCTGGAGTTGGGTGGAAGTGAGCTTGGTGTCGCGTAGTTGCTTGAGCTCTTTGTGGCAGAGTTCCAGACATTGGTCTTTGTGTTGCGGCTCACACGCTAAATAGATATTCCAATAGCCCGTATCGCTGAGGGGTACTGCTTGCGAGTCGATGTTATAGACTAGACCATGTTTTTCGCGTAGACTGAGGTATAGACGGCTGGACATGCTGCCTCCGCCTAAGATGTTGTTCAAGAGGTACATGGTCAGTTGCTTGGGGTGACCGATAGGGTAGGCATGCGATCCGAGCATGACGTGAGTTTGGTGGGTGTGGCGGCGGTAGATGCGGGACAGGGAGCTAGGAGAACTAGCAGAACTAGCAGGACTAGCCGCACTAGTAGAGCAAGAGATTTCTCCGAATTCTTTTTCCGCTGCGGAGATGACTTGCTGGGTGGAGACGTTGCCCAGTACGAAGAGCACCATGCGCTCGGGGCGGTAGTGCTGCTGCATCCAACGGAGGGCGATATCGGGCGACTTGGAGATACGGCGGAGAGTTCGCTTGGTGCCAAGGATTGGCATTGCTAGCGAACTTCCCTCGAAAATCATGTTCTCAAAGTCGTCGTAGATGAGTTCGCTGGGCGAATCGTTGTAACTCTCAATCTCGTCGAGGATGACGGTGACTTCCTTGTCGGTCTCCTTTTTGCTGAAGGTTGGGCGGAGTACCATCTCTGCGAGCAGGTGGAGGGTAGTGCGGAAGTGGTTGCGCAGGGTGGCTGCGTAGAAGGTGGTCTCTTCTTTGGTGGTATAGGCGTTGATCTCGCCGCCAATGCCCTCGATATGATTGATGATCTGGCGGGCGGTGTAGTGCTCTGTGCCTTTGAAGACGCAATGCTCGATGTAGTGCGCCATGCCGTTCTCGTTGGGGAGTTCGTGGCGAGTGCCTGCGCCGACCATTATTCCTACATAAACGACAGGAGAAGTGGTCTTGCGGTGGACAATCTGCACGCCGTTGGGGAGGTTATGATAAAAAGTATCGTTCATATTTGATAATTGAAGCTCCTTTGCGCTGCGCGCAAGAAATCTTAATAAATCTTTAACTTAGCCTCTGATTTTATTGCTACCGCTCCTCGTATCGAAATTATCGATACTCGTGCGCTGAATCTTAAGTAAATATATCGTATAAATCTTGTTTTATAGCTAAAATGATTTTTTTTTGTTGTAAAATTTGTGTATGTGTAATATTTTTACTAATTTTGCAGCCGATTTCTGCGGCATTGGCGGAATTGGTAGACGCGCTAGACTTAGGATCTAGTTTCGAGAGGAGTGAAGGTTCGAGTCCTTTATGCCGCACATCGGGTCAAAATGACCCGATTTTTTGTAATAAATAGTTAATACTAAGTTGATTCAAATTAATCTTATGCGTAAATTACTTTTGTTGGTAGTCTTGGTGTTGTCAGTAACGTCTTGCTTGGATAATACCGATCCTCAATTTAGCCCTGAGATACATACCTCGTATTTCTTTGTTAATCCTGTATTCGTTGGCGATTCTCTCGTAAGCGCCAAAGATACCTTGGATTTGAGATATTATTCAGAAGATGGTTCGTATGAGATGGATACCATTTATGTGGGTGATACTGTGATGTTTGCAAGCGCTTATAGTTCAGTAGCCAATAATTTGGTGGCTGTGAAATTGGATTGGGATAGCACACGTATGCACTTGTGGTTTCCTCTTACGGAGGATGTTGTGAAGGTGCTGACCAGTCAATCTGATACTTTGGCGGGTCGCTTGTATTTTAAGCCAGGTTACAACCGCGTATCGTTCCCGGTATATTTCTCTCCACTAGATAGAGGTGGAATGAACTTGAAGTTGACAGTAGAAAGCGACTCGGAGTTTTTTTCGTCTTCGGTACTCTTCTATATTCCTGTGAAACCCTCTAAGGACAAAGTTTCTTCTAAATAGTAGAGAAATTGTAGTATTAGTTTCTCTCAGCGAGTTTGGCTTCTTGCCAGAGTGCTTCCATTTCGTTTAGGGTCATGTCTTTTAGGGATAGACCCTTTTCTTTTGCCTGTTGCTCGATATGGTTGAATCGACGGATGAACTTGGCATTGGTTTTTTCGAGTGCGTTGTCTGGACGGATTTTGTATAGTCTGGCCGCGTTGATCATCGCAAACAGTAGGTCTCCAAATTCGTCTTCTGCTTTTGTTTCGTCCATATTTGCAACTTCGGCTTCGAACTCATTAATCTCCTCTTTCACTTTTGCCCAAACGTCTTCTCGCTTTTCCCAATCAAATCCTACGTTCGCCACTTTGTCTTGGATGCGATATGCTTTAACCAAGGCGGGCAATGCTTCAGGAATACCTCCAAGTACTGTTTTGTTGCCGTCTTTTTCTTTGAGTTTGACTTGCTCCCACATCTCGCATACCTCTTTGGCGTTGTTGGCAGCAAATTCGCCATAGACGTGTGGGTGGCGGAATATGAGTTTGTCACAAATTTTGTTGCAGACGTCAGCCATGTCAAAAGCACCTTGTTCGCTTCCGATCTTGGCATAGAAGACCACGTGCAGGAGCACGTCGCCTAATTCCTTGGAAATTTCTGCCATATCGTTCTGGATAAGGGCAGATGCGAGTTCGTAGGTTTCCTCGATGGTGTTTTGTCGAAGAGATTCGACTGTTTGTTTTCTATCCCATGGACATTTTTCACGTAGTTCGTCCATGACGGTTAGTAGTCGGTCGAATGCCTTCAATTGTTGCTCTCTATTATTCATGGTTTGTAAGTATTAGTTCAGCATTATTCAATGTTGCGTATGTAAACTGTTGCCAACAGTCGCCGAGAATGATGATGCGGCTATCACGACTGAGCATCAAGTCAAGTTCGATGTGGCGATGCCCGAAGATATAGAAATCGTGGTGATTGCCTATCGCTTCTTGCTCTTTAGCGAAGAGAACTAGCTCCTCTTTGTCTTCTCCTTTGTAAGGATAGGGGTTGAGCATCTCTTTCAGTCGGCTTTTTTTTGCCCATTCGTAGCCCAAGTTGTTTCCCCATTTTGGGGGCATTATACGTAAAAGGCATTGCAAGATGGGGCTGTGGAAGAGTTTTCGCAAGAAAATGAAACTGCGAATTTTTTTCTTTAGATACTTGGGCAGTTGGGCAATATAGTTGGACGGAACTAGTCCGTCGCCGTGCGCAAGAAAGATGCGTAGGTTGTTAATGGAGATAGTTGCTGGATGGCGATGAATCTTGATTCCAGTCTCTTTCTCTAACCATCCGAATGTCCAGATGTCGTGGTTCCCGATAAAGAAATGTATATCAATTCCCTTGGAAGTGAGTGACTTAAGTGTATTGAGGAATGGGCGGTATTGCTCTTTGCTTGGGTCGTACCAAAAATACTCGCACCAAAAATCGAATATGTCTCCGAGTAGATAGATGGCCGTAGCATCCTCCGCCATGTTTTGTAGCATGTCGATTAGGATTTGCTGATGAGCTTGCGGATTATCGATAGCTCTTGAACCAAGATGTGCATCGGAGAGGAAGTATATCATATTGTTAGACCGCTTCGCTGTTAGAAGTTAGACCATTGTATTGTTAGATCGCTTCGCTGTTAGATTAAAGGAAGCCGAGTTCGAGTTTGGCTTCTTCTGACATCATGTCTTTGTTCCATTCTGGTTCGAAGACGATGTTGACGTTTACTTCGTTGATTCCATCTACAGAAGCGACTTTCTGCTTGACGTCCTCAACGAGGAAGTCGGCCGCAGGGCAGTTGGGTGCGGTAAGGGTCATGTCGATATTGCAAATGCCGTCTCCAGGCAGGTCGATGCGGTAAATGAGTCCTAGTTCGTATATGTTGACAGGTATTTCAGGGTCATAGACCGTCTTGATCATACGCAGTACCTGCTCTTCGAGTTCTAAAAATTCGTTCATTCGTTCAATAATCGTAATATGGTGCAAAGGTAGTCAAAATTTGTGATATGTGCAAATGTTTGTTTCTAGTTGGATGGATTTAAGTTTATTTTTTGTTTCCGATAGGTACTATATAACTAATTAATAACTAATTAATCACTAACTTATCACTAACTAACAACTAATAATCTATGAGTAATTTTCAAGCAATTAGCAAGTGGTTAGCGGTTGTTAGGTGGGTGGTACATATGATTCGGGAAGAAGTGCTAGCATGTATATGCGGCGAGAATTGTAGTTATTGTGATAAATGCCCCACTTTCCACCACTTTTTGGAAAAACTATATAACGCGCAGTATATCAATGTTATAGCATGTTGATAAATGTTTTGATATTCTGTTGAAAAAGGTATTGAAAAATTTTTTGTGGGGAAATGTGGGGAATATCAAATATTTTTTGTAACTTTGCAGCGGAATTTAAAAAAAGACCTTTTTTGAGAAGTTAGACCGCTTCGCTGTCAGAGGTTGGATCGCTTCGCTGTTAGAAATTAGAATTAGGAAATTATATGAACACATTTATTGGAAATATCGAGGCACGTTTGGACGGTAAGGGCCGCGTGTTTGTTCCAGCAGGTTACAGAAAGATACTTGCTGAGATGGGTTCGATGCATATTGTGATGCGTCGGGATACGGATAATGAGTGTGTTATTTTCTATCCAGAGCATGTGTGGCATAAGAAGGTGAGTGAGTTGCGTGATGCTTTGGATGAGTGGGATCCAGAAGATCAGATGATATTGATGCAGTTTATGTCGGAGGCAGAGATGTTGGATATGGATAGCCAAGGGCGTGTGTTGCTTCAAAAGAAAAATTTAGAAATGATAGGTGCTTCGCAAGATATACTATTTGTAGGTATGTTGGATCGCTTTGCGATATGGAATCCAGCGGTGTTTGCAGAAAAACAAATGCCACAAAAAGATTTGGCGGAGCGCATCAGAATACGAATGAAATCCCAGCTTAAATGCCCTTCCGCTTTAGGGGCAGAACCTAAACTATAAATTAAACCTAACCAACTATGAATGAGATTTATCACATTCCCGCGATGCTGAGAGAGACGATCCATGGGTTGAATATTCAGCCCAATGGGTTGTATGTGGATGTAACTTTCGGCGGTGGAGGTCACTCGCGGGCTATTCTTGAAGCAGCGTACTCCGATTCCGTCCCTGATGGGAAGGGAAGTGAAAAGCGAGGAGGCGGGAAGCTTTATTCCTTTGATCAGGATTTGGACGCGTATCATAATGCGATGGACTCAGACCAGTCGCTTTTCAAGTTATCAGATCATTGGCAGTTTGTGCATGGTAATTTCCGTTATTTACGGAATTTTATGGATTACTATGGCGTGACAGAGATAGATGGATTGTTGGGTGATTTGGGTGTGTCATTTCATCATTTTGACTGTCCAGAACGAGGTTTTAGTTTCCGTTTTTCGGCTCCGTTAGATATGCGTATGAATCAATCTGGTGGTCAGACAGCTGCGGATATATTGAATACGTATAGCGAAGAGGAACTTGCGCGCGTGTTATATATATATGGAGAGATGAATAACTCGCGGCAGATAGCGAAAAAGATAGTGACGGCTCGTGCTCAAAAGGCTTTAGAAAGGACGGAGGATTTGGTGGGTTTGGCTATTGGCAATGGGCGATGGGCTATTAGTGAAAATGGTGAGATAGAGGTGCCTACGGTAGCGAAGAAGGAGTTGGCGAAGCTGTTTCAAGCGTTGCGTATTGAGGTGAATGATGAGATGGGGGCTTTGCGAGAGATGCTATTGGCGGCAAAGGATTTGTTGCGTTCGGGCGGTAGAATAGCTATTTTGACCTACCATTCTTTGGAGGATAGAATTGTAAAGAATTTCTTCCGTTCTGGCAATATGGAGGGGAAGATAGAGAAAGACTTTTATGGCAATATATTAACACCGTTTAAGTTGATAGAGAAAGGATTGGTGGCGAGCGCCGAAGAAGTGGAGCGTAATCCTCGTGCCCGAAGTGCAAAATTACGTGTAGCTGAAAAAATATAACCTAAATTTGAACGAATTATGAAAGAAAAAATACGATACCTTTTTAGTGGTGAAATATTGAGTAGCGACGTGATAAAACGTCAGTATAAGTTGGTGATGTTGATAAGCGGGTTGATATTTATGTATATATACAATGGTTATCGTTCGCAACTTCAGTTGATTAAGATAGATGACTTGAAGTCAGAGTTGCGCGATGCGCAGATCTATCATATTATGCTTAGTGAGGAGCTGATGGATAAAACTCGTCAGTCGGCTGTAGCAAAAATGTTGCAAGAACAAGGTAGTAAAATTAAAGAACGTAGCGTACCCGCTATCCGAATACAATGAGTGAGAATTTTAAGAGAACGATTTTGCGTTTTGGCGCCCTCTTTATAGTGATAGCGCTATTGTTTGTTGTGGTATTGGTACGCATTGTGTATATTCAAACAGCAGAGCGTGATTATTGGTTGAATAAAATAGATCATGAGACCGATTACAAGCCAATAGAGGCCAAGCGTGGTGATATATATGATGCTCAGGGTAGGCTATTAGCGAGTAGTATTCCACAGTATTTGGTGCGCTTTGATGGTCGAGTAGCGGCGTTGCGTAAGAATAATGGTAGTTTGTTTTGGTCAAGATTGGATAGTGTGGCGGATGCTTTTAGTGAGATAGTAGGTGATAAAACAAAGGCCGAGTATCGTGCGTTGATGGTAAAGGCGTTTAATGAGAAGCGCCTGATTCCGCTCGTTCGCAGTATCTCGCATATTCAGTACAGGGAATTGAAGAAGGCTCCTTTGGTGAATAGAGGCGAGAAGCAAAGCGGTGTGTATTTTGAGGAGACAAATGTGCGTATTAAACCATTTAATACCCTGGGTAGTAGAACAATAGGAGGTTTGTCGAAGAGAGATGGAACTCCACAAATGGGCTTAGAGTTGCGTTATGATTCATATCTGCGTGGAGTAGATGGAAAAAAAATGATTATAGCCGAGGAAAGTATTCCGGTGGAGGATGCAGAAAAGGGCTGTGATTTATATACCACTTTAGACGCGAATATGATGGATATTTGCGAAACAGCGTTGCGCAAACGCCTAGAATTGAGGAAGGCCGAGTGGGGAACTGTGGTTTTGATGGATGTGCAAACGGGTGAGGTGAAGGCGATAAGCAATCTAGTGCTTCAGAAGAGCGATAGCGCTTACTATGAGACTTATAACTATGCAGTACATCCATTAGAGCCAGGTTCAACTTTCAAGACGGTGGCATTGATGGCTGCAATGGATGATAAGAAGGTGAAAATGACTGATAAGATTCAGGTGGATAGTCTAGGTTGGAAATATTATGATGTGGATCATGTGGACTCGCACCGCGCAAATGCACTCTATACAATTCGTCAATCTTTGGCAGTAAGTAGTAATATCGCTTTGGCAAAGATTGTAACCAATGGTTATGATGGTAGTGCAGATAAGTTTGTGAAAAAATTGACTGAGATGGGTATGTGTGATAGTATCGATTATACGATTCCTGGTGCGCATCAAGCAGTAATAAAAGTGCCTAAGGGCGATAAAGCCACCATATCTAATATGGCATATGGTTATTCGGTAGAGCTGAGTCCGTTGCAGATGTTGATGTTCTATAACGGTATTGCCAATAATGGTAAAATGGTAGCTCCTAGATTTGTGCGCGAAGTTCGTAAGGATGGCGAAGTGGTGGAAGAGTTTGAAACACAGGCGGTTAGAGAGCGTATGTGCGATGCGGAGACTTTGGAGAATATAAAGTTGTGTTTGCATGATGTGGTGTGGGATAATGAATATGGTACAGCTTCGGTAATCCCTAATACGAAAATACGCAAAGCTCAAAGTGATTTGGTGAAAATAGCAGGTAAGACAGGTACGGCACAAATTCGTACTGGAAGTGGCTATAGCAAAAGTAAACACCGCATTTCGTTTGTGGGATATTTTCCCGAAGAGAATCCTCAATATTCTTGTATATGTGTGATTAATCTTCCTCAACGTCCATATGATTCAGGATTAGATTGTGGTATAGTGGTAAGGCAGATTGCAGAGAAAATTATGGCATATGCAGGAGAATATGTGGTGCGCGATGGAAATTTAGTAATGTTAAAAAATAAGTAATTCAGCAATGAAAATTAGTGAACTCATCAACCATATTGATGTATTACGCGTTGTCGGTAATACGGATCAAGAGATACGTGATGTGCAGTTTGATTCGCGTCGTGTAGGTGCTGGTACGTTGTTTGTGGCGCAAGTGGGTACGGCGGCAGATGGACATGCATACATTCCTCAGTGTGTGGAACAAGGAGTAGTGGCTGTGGTGCTGGAAAAAGAAGAGTATGTTCAGAATGATTCTGTATGTTATATTTTGGTAAAGAACAGTGACGAAGCGCTAGGTAAAATAGCACATTTTTGGTATGGCGAGCCTAGTAAGCATTTGCAGTTGGTGGGTGTGACGGGTACTAATGGTAAAACAACCACAGCTACATTGTTGTATAAATTATTCAAGGGTCTGGGGTATAAAGTAGGTTTGCTCTCTACAGTGGTGAATTATGTGGATGAAGAAGCGGTGGCAGCTACCCATACGACGCCTAATGCCTTGGAATTAAATGCTTTGTTGAGCCGCATGGTGGCAGAGGGTTGCAGTTACGCATTTATGGAGGTGAGTAGCCATGCCATTGCCCAAGAGCGAGTGGCAGGATTGGAGTATGCGGGAGCGTTATTTACCAATTTGACCCGTGATCATTTGGACTATCATAAGACATTTGATAATTACAGAGATACAAAGAAATTGCTCTTTGATAGATTGCCTAAAAATGCGTTTGCGATAACCAATTTGGATGATAAGAATGGCTTGGTAATGACGCAAAATAGTCGTTCTCGTGTATTGACCTATTCCACTCATAGTATGGCAGATTTTCGCGGGAAGATACTTGAAGAAGGTTTTGATGGAATGCTATTGCGTATACAAAGTACGATAGGTGCCGTAAATACCGAAGTGTTTGTGCCATTAGTGGGACGTTTTAACGTAAGTAATTTGTTGTTGATTTATGGCGCGGCTGTAGCATTGGGCGAAGATGCACTGGAAGTATTGCGCATTTTGAGTGGTTTGCAACCAGTTAATGGCCGTTTTGAAACTATTCATTCGCCAAAGGGGTGGACGGCCGTAGTCGATTATGCGCACACACCCGATGCGGTGGAGAATGTGCTTAAGACAATTAATGAGATTGTGTCAGCTAATGCAAGCAAATTATCAGAACCTGCGCAAGTAATTACAGTGGTGGGGTGTGGCGGTAATCGTGATAAGGGGAAACGTCCTATTATGGCAAAGAGTGCCTATCTATTGAGTACGCAATTGATTTTGACTTCGGACAATCCTCGCGACGAAGAGCCGCATGCAATTTTGCAAGATATGGCAGCGGGATTGACCAACGAGGAGTTACGTCATACGCTAATTATTGAAGACCGTGAGTCGGCTATAAAGACAGCTTGTACATTGGCTCGGCAGGGTGATGTGATACTTGTAGCTGGCAAAGGACATGAAGATTATCAGATAATTAAAGGTGTGAAGCACCACTTTGATGACCATGAGGTGGTGAGAAATTGTTTATAGTTATAAGATACAGTAGAGAGGATATAGTTTAAGTATAAAAAGTAAGTGTTATGCTATACGAATTGTTTAGTTTTTTAGTTGATGTGCCAGGTGCACGGTTGATGACATATATATCGTTTCGTGCTATCCTAGCGGCGGTCATGGGGTTATGTATCAGTATTTGGGTGGGGAAATGGTTCATTCAATTGCTCAAACGTAAGAATATTTCGGAGACGCAGCGCGATGAGAAGATCGATCCATTCAATGTGGCAAAGAAGGGGGTGCCTACGATGGGTGGAGTGGTGATTATTGCAGCGATGCTTATTCCATGTCTTTTATTGGGAAAATTGAGCAATGTATACGTGATTCTAATGTTGATAACTACAATTATTTTAGGTGGATTAGGTTTCGCAGATGACTATATAAAAACTTTCCGTGGAAACAAAGATGGATTGAATGGTTGGATTAAGATTGCAGGGCAGATCACCTTGGGATTAATAGTAGGATTGACACTTCGCTATAGTCCGGAAGCAACTATGCATGAGCGTGTTATATCGCATATTGAGAATAATGTGACTGTGTTTGAGAAGACGCCTGAGGTGAAGTCCACTCGTACTACAATCCCCTTTGTGAAGGAGCATAACTTCAATTACGCAGATATGTTCTCATTTTTAGGCGAGAGTAATAAATATAAGGCAGGTTGGGTCTTTTTTGTGATTCTAACAATCTTAGTAGTGGCTGCGGTGAGCAATGGGGCAAACCTTAATGACGGCATGGATGGAATGTGTGCGGGTAACTCGGCGATCATAGGTGTGGCGCTAATTGTGCTAGCCTATATTAGCGGCAATGTCGTGTTTTCTGATTATTTTGATGTGATGTATATACCTGGTAGTGAGGAACTTGTTGTGTTTATGGCTTCGTTTGTTGGAGCGCTCATAGGTTTTCTGTGGTGGAATGGTTTTCCCGCGCAGGTATTCATGGGAGACACGGGGAGTTTGACGATAGGTGGTATTATTGGTGTATGTGCCGTGATTATTCATAAGGAGTTGTTGTTGCCAATTTTGTGTGGAATCTTTTTAATGGAAAGTGTGAGTGTGATTATTCAAACGCAAGTATATAAGTTTGCTAAGAAGAAAGGTATGCGTCTTCGTGTATGGAAACGCACACCGCTGCACGATCATTATCGTACTTCTATGGAACAAGTGTTGCGTAATGACCCAACATGCAAGGTCTTGTTTCAAGGTAAAGGTCCGTTGCTACATGAGAGCAAGATAGTATTGCGTTTCTGCATCGTGACTCTAATTTTAGCAGCATTGGCTATATTAACTCTTAAAATACGTTAACCTAAATTATGAAAAAAGAAAAAAGAATTGTTGTTTTAGGTGCAGGTGAGTCGGGTACGGGTGCTGCCATACTTGCGAAGGCTAAGGGTATGGATGTATTTGTGAGCGACATGGGGGATGTGGCTCCTATGTATCAAGCTTTACTTGAGCAGCACCATATTGCTTGGGAATCAGGGCGGCATACAGCATCTATGATTTTGAATGCAGACGAGGTAATAAAGTCGCCAGGTATTCCACTTACTGCACCGCTAGTTCAGCAACTTATTGAACAAGGTACTCCCATCCTTTCGGAGATTGAGTTTGCGGCGCGTTATACTCAGGCAAAGATGATTTGTATTACTGGTTCCAATGGAAAAACTACGACTACTTCGCTCATTTTTGATATGTTGCTTCGTGCGGGATTGGATGTGGGATTAGCAGGTAATATAGGTAATTCTTTGGCGTTGCAGGTGGCGCAAGAGGATCACGCGTATTATGTGATAGAGCTATCGTCGTTTCAATTAGATAACTGCTATGATTTTAAGGCAGATATTGCGATTTTGCTTAATATTACGCCTGACCACTTGGATCGCTACGATCATCAGTTTCAAAACTATGTGGATGCGAAGTTTCGTATTACACGCAATCAAACTAGCAAAGATGCTTTTATTTATTGGAGTGAAGATCCTGTGATTAATCGTGAAATTCAACGCATTCAGCCACAAGCGACTTTATATCCTTTTGGCAGCAATGAACAAAATGTAGCTTATACGGACGGTGCGCATCTTGTTGTGGAAGCAAAGCAAGTGGTAGAGCCTCTTCGTATCTCAATGGAAGAGTTGAGTTTGAAGGGGAAACATAATCAATTGAATTCTATGGCTGCGGGATTGGCGGCACAAATTCTAAATATACATAATGATGTCATTCGTGAGAGTCTTAAGCAGTTTGCAGGCGTAGATCATCGTTTGCAGTATGTAGCAACCATAAAAGGAGTGCGTTATATCAATGACTCTAAAGCAACTAATGTTAACTCTTGTTGGTATGCATTAGAAAGTATGACATCTCCAGTTGTTTTGATTCTAGGTGGGAAAGATAAGGGTAATGATTACAGTGAGATAGAGCAATTAGTTCTTGATAAATGTCATACTTTGATATTTATGGGTAAGGATAACGCCAAGTTGATCCAATATTTTAGTGCGCTTGGTTACAGTGCAAATCCGTCGGGTAATGAGCGAAGATATATAAGTACAGATAATATTGCAGATGCGGTTAATAATGCTTATTTATCTGCAAAAGAAGGGGATAGTGTATTGCTTTCTCCATGTTGTGCAAGTTTTGATTTGTTCAAAAGTTATGAGGATAGAGGGGAACAATTTGTCAGGGAAGTTCGAAAATTATGATAAATAGACTGATACAATGGAATTAAGTGGTTATAAAAATATTTTTGCGCGAAAACGAAGCTACATTGACAAAGTGTATTGGATTTTATTTGGTGTACTAATTATTGTTGCGATATTAGCATTATTCTCGGCAAGTAGTACACTAGCATTGAAGAACAACTCTGCGCTAGGTCCCATTATGGATCATATGATGTTTATCGCACTGGGAGTAGCATTGGCCTTTGTGGTGCAATTTTTACCGAGTAAGTTTATTCGAATTGTGAGTTATTTGGGGTTGGCTTTGTCTATAGTGTTTTTGATGCTCGCATTGACGCATATGGGTGTGATGATAAATGGCGCTAAGCGGTGGATCAATCTATTTGGTGTTCAGTTTCAACCTTCTGAATTGGCAAAACTGACATTGATACTGGTGGTAAGCGATTTGTTGAGTCGTATTAAGACAGAGAATGATGAAAAGAAGTATTTTTTTATAGTTCTGTCTCTTACAGCTCTGGTTTGCGGATTGATAATACTTGGCGGAAACTTATCTACAGGTGTGTTGTTGGCTGGTATTGTTTTTCTGCTCTTTTTATTAGCGCGGATACATATTAAATACTTGGGAACAACTGTGGTGATCTCTGTGGTATTGTTAGTTTCTGGGTATTTTTTTATTAAAAAGGTATATATAGAACCTAACAGAGAAATTCCCTCGATGATGGAACGAGCTTCTACTTGGGTCGATCGTGTGGATGATATGATTGTAGAGTGGAACACTCCGTTAGAACAGCGTAAAACTACTAGCGAAACATATCAACGAGATTTGGCTAAAGTAGCTATAGCGAGAGGTGGGGTTTCCCCGATTGGGGTTCTGCCGGGTAATAGTCAAGAGCGAAATTATCTACCACAAGCGTTTGCGGATTATATATTTGCTATTATTGTAGAGGAGTCGGGAATCATAGGTGCAATTTTTTTGGTGTTGTTGTATTTGGCAATTTTATTTCGGTCCTGTTTGACTAGTAGTAGATATGCAGATTATGCAGCCATGTTGATGGTAATGGGGTTGGCACTAATGATTACATGTCAGGCGCTAGTTAGTATGATGGTGTCGGTGGGTATAGGTCCAGTTACTGGTCAACCTTTGCCAATGATTAGTCGTGGAGGTACTAGTGCATTAGTGACCAGTTTGTATTTTGGAATCATGATGTGTGTATCGCGTGAGCAGAACGAGTTGCACGATCGTCAACAACAAGCAATAACTGAAAGTCAGGATGAAGTTCCTGAAATCATATTTGACTAACATAACTTTATAGCCATGAAATACCTAATATCTGGTGGCGGAACAGGGGGACATATATTCCCCGCCGTGAGTATTGCGAATGCATTGCGAGAAGCTGATCCCAATTGTGAAATTCTTTTTGTGGGAGCGTTAGGTCGTATGGAGATGGAGCGTGTGCCCCAAGCTGGATATGACATTATTGGTCTTCCTGTAAAAGGTTTGAATCGTAAACAGATTTGGCGTAATCTCCGCGTAGTAATTGATTTTATTCGTTCGATGTTGCTAGTGCGCAAGATAATTCGTGATTTTCGACCAGATGTGGGGATAGGTGTAGGTGGTTATGCTAGTGGGGCAGCAATGAAAGTGGCAGCAAAAATGGGAGTGCCAATACTTTTGCAGGAACAAAATGGATTTGCTGGAGTAACTAATAAATTTCTCAAAAATGATGCCAAAAAGATTTGTGTCGCCTATGAGGGTATGGAGCGTTTCTTTCCCAAGGAAAAGATAATCCTTACAGGTAATCCAGTGCGGCAAAATTTAACATCAGGGACAAAGTCGGAGGCAATTAAATACTTTAATGAGGAATTTGGAGTGAATTTTACTGCTGAATGCAAGACATTGTTGATCATCGGTGGTAGTTTAGGTGCCGGTACTATAAATCAAAGTATTATTGCTCATCTTCAAGAGATAGCAGCTAGTGGAGTTCAAGTGATTTGGCAGACTGGTAAGAATTATTTCTCCGATTGTAAGGTCGCGCTATCTGTGCTTAATGGCCAATCGTCAAATATTATTTGTACCGATTTTGTAAGTCAAATGCCATTAGCGTATGCTTTGTCGGATTTGGTTATTTCGAGAGCAGGGGCATCTTCCATTTCGGAACTTTGTTTGTTGGGTAAGCCTTCGATCTTGGTTCCTTCTCCAAATGTGGCAGAAGATCATCAAACTCACAATGCATTGGCGTTAGTGCGTAAAGATGCGGCCATATTAGTAAAAGATGTTGATGCAAAAGATCAGTTGATTTCAAAAGCTTTAGCGCTTATTCAAGATGATGCGAGGCTCCAAAACTTGCATGACAACGTCCTCACTCTAGCTCTTCCTAATTCCGCTCGGATTATTGCTGAGGAGGTAATGAAATTAGCAAGAAGATAATAGAAATCACGCCAACAATTGATTGGCGTGATTTTTTGTATCAACTTTTTCGATAAGTTGTATTAGGATGCCTTGCTCGTCAAAAACGAAGGTCTTGCGCAAAATGCCGATGCATGTTTTTCCGCACATCTTTTTTTCACCCCATGCACCAAACGCTTGTAACATATTGGTAGATGGGTCTGATAACAAAGGGAATGGTAACTCATGTTTGGCGATGAAATTTTGATGCGATTTCTGACTATCTTTGCTGACGCCATATACTTGATAGCCTTGTGCTAAAAAGCGTTGGTAGTTATCGCGTAGATTACATGCTTCTGCAGTACAGCCAGGTGTGCTATCTTTTGGATAGAAATAGATGATAGTCTTTTTTCCTATCAATTGTTTGTCCGTGATGATATTTCCATTTTGGTCTGCTACGCTAAATGTAGGCATTTTATCTCCGATAGTTAACATGATATAATATTATTTTTATAAATGAATTATACTTCTTTTAATAAGGTTTGCGCTACAGCTCAATGTGTTGTGCTTGGACAGGTAGGTTGAGAAATGTTGATGCTGATTCTGCAAATCTAGATGCTGATTCGGTGGTAAGATAGGTGATATCTGGCAGTGATCTATTTTCGTTTATTAAGCAACGTTGTGCGATGTCATTATGGCGACGAAGATAATCTTGCAAACTAAGAGCAACTATTTCTCCTTGTGATACAATCGATATTGTACGGTGATTTTTGGATAAAAAAGCTTCAATCTTTGGTTGTAGGATGGGGTAGTGCGTGCAACCTAAAATAATGGTGTCGATATCAGAGTCTCGACTGAGTAGTTCTGAAAGATATTTTTCTATAAAATAATCAGCTCCTGCATTAGAAAACTCGCCTGACTCAATTAATGGCACCCACATTGGGCACGCTTGTTGGGTGATGATGAGTTCTGGATCTTGTTTTAGCAACTCAATGGTGTAACTTTCAGAAGCAATAGTTCCTGGGGTTGCAAGTACACCAATGTGTTTATTCTTGGTGCGTGCCGGGATTGCTTCCACTGTAGGTCGAATGACACCTAGCACTCTGAGTTGGTTGGGGTCAATGTTGTTTTGCTGAATACTACGGAGAGCCTTTGCGCTAGCAGTATTGCAGGCTAAAATAACCAAATTGCACCCGTGTTGGTGTAGATAATTTACAGCTTGCAAGGTATATTCGTAAATGACATCAAACGAGCGTGTTCCGTAAGGAGCACGAGCATTGTCTCCCAAATATAGATAGCTATATTGTGGAAGTATTTTGCGAATTTGATTCAGGATGGTCAGCCCTCCATAGCCGCTATCGAAAATGCCAATCATATTTATATTTTGTGCTTAAATACAACAACTAGAATGATGATTTTACCATTCTTAATTTGTGATTTAGGCCGCAAAGGTATAAAAAATAAATAAAATGTGCAAATTATTTGCATAAATCATATATTTTTTGTATCTTTGCGGGCTGAAAGGGAAACTATGTTTCTTATGAGATATTTATTTTTTTACAATTGCTAATTATTAATGAGAGAAGAGATATGAAATTTAATGTATCTAGTAAAGAGTTGTTTGCGCAATTGCAAGCAGCTAGTCGTGTGATTGCGGCAAAAAATAGTTTGCAAATTTTGGAATGTGTGTTGTTTGATCTCAAGGGGAACCAGTTGGCGTTGACTGCCTCTGATGGCGAGACGATACTTCGCACTTCTATTCCTGTAGAAGCGGCACAAGGTGAAGGAAAAGTGGCGGTTGCCGCTAAGATTCTTTTGGAAACTCTTAAGGAGTTTTCTGAGCAGCCTTTGACATTCTATATTGATGATCAGACCTTTGGGTTGAATATTACCAGTACTAATGGTACTTATAGTTTTGTGGGCGCGAATGGAAATGAGTACCCAGAGATGCCTGTTGAAACTGGTGAGAATAGTTTTGAAATAGCAGCAGATGTGCTTCTTGATGCTGTGAATAAAACAATTTTCTGTACAGCTGATGATGAGTTGCGTCCTGTGATGAATGGTATTTATTTTGATTTAGCAGAGGATAAGATCACGTTGGTAGCCACCGATGCGCATCGTTTGGTGCGATACTCAAATACAACGGTAACAAGTGCTCAGCCGGTAAACTTTATTTTGCCAAAGAAACCTGCGGGGTTGTTGCGTCAGGTGTTGAAAGGTTCTGATAGCGTGCTTGTGAACTTTGGCTCTCAAAATGCGACATTTACCTTTGGCCAAACAACTGTGGTATGTCGCCAAATAGAAGGACGTTTCCCTAATTATAATGCGGTTATTCCACAAAATAATCAAAATAAAGTAGTGGTAGATCGCCAAACAATGGTGAATGCTTGTAAGCGTGTTGCGGTGTTCGCTAATACCGGTACTAGTTTGATCAAATTGGCATTGAGTGAAAATCAAATCAAGATTTCTGCGCAGGATATTGACTTTTCTACTTCTGCTGAGGAAACAATAGCATGTGATTATATGGGAATGCCAATGGCGATTGGTTTTAAGGCGCCATTTTTGATTGAAATTTTGTCTTCAATTGCTTCGCAAGATGTAGTGCTGGCATTGGCTGATCCTGCTCGCGCAGGCTTGATTTTGCCTTCGGAGAATGAGGAGAATCAAGAGCTGCTTATATTGTTGATGCCAATGCTTTTGAACGACTAATGAAATTGAATTTGATACGCCCGTTGGTGTTCTTTGACTTGGAAACCACAGGGTTGAATATAGCTCAAGACAGGATTGTAGAATTGAGTTACTACAAGGTCTTTCCTAACGGTTGTGCCGAGGGGAAGACCTTCCGTGTTAAACCAACACAGGTAATGTTGGGACAGGAGATTCAAATGCATATCTCGGATGAGGCAACTGCGGTGCATGGTATTCATGATGAAGATTTGGTGGATTGTCCAACTTTTAAGGAAATTGCGCCTGAGTTGGTGAAAGTATTGGAGGGTAGTGACTTGGCAGGCTATAATTCTAATCATTTTGATGTGCCATTGTTGGCGGAGGAGTTGTTGCGAGTGGGGCAAAATATTGACTTGAAGCGTATGCGAATGGTGGATGTGTTTACTATTTTCCAGCGTCAAGAACCTCGTAATTTAGTGGCGGCATATAAATTCTATTGCGGTAAAGACTTGACTGCGGCACATTCGGCAGATGCGGATACGATGGCTACATATGAGGTGTTGAAGGCTCAGCTGGAGCGTTATGACTTACCAGAAACGGTAGAGGATTTAGCTGATTATACATCTGGATCTGTGCGATTTGCTGATTTTGCTGGTCGTGTGGCGTATGATGCAGAGGGGAAGGAGATTTTTAACTTCGGAAAGTATAAGGGGCAACGTGTTGCAGATGTTTTTCGCCGCGATCCAGGGTATCATGGTTGGATCCAGCAAGGGGATTTCCCTCAGTACACGAAGAGTGTGTTTATGCGAGTGTATTTAAGCTTGAGAGGGTGAGTTTGCTTGTGTAAGTTATAAATGTTAGATTGCTTTGTTGTCAGAAGTGAGAGATGAATAATACGCTAACTATATTAGGTTGTGGTAGTGCGATGCCAACATTTCAGAACTCCCCCACTGGGCAGATTGTGGAATTGTGCGATAAATCATTTCTGGTAGATTGTGGTGAAGGAACCCAATTGAAAATGAGGCAGTTGGGGGTTAAGACTGCGCGGTTGTACACGGTTTTGATTTCCCATCTACATGGTGATCATTGCTTTGGTTTGATAGGATTGATATCTACGTTGGGAATGATGGGGCGTACGCAGCCTTTGCATATTTATGCCCATGCAGATTTGGAGAAGTTGCTTCGCCCACTTTTGGATTATCATTGTCAGGAACTGACGTATGAGGTTGAATTTCACGCAATTAATCCAAGAAAGAAAGAGGTGATTTTCCAGGATCGAACATTGACTATTGAGACTATTCCTCTTAAGCATAAAGTGCCAACATGTGGCTTTTTGTTTACAGAGCATCATCGCGACATGGGCTCTCGTAAACGTTATGCGTATTGTTCTGATACGGCGTATCGGGAGAAGATAGTCGAGCAGATTGAGGGGGTGGATGTGTTGTTTCATGAGGCTACTTATACGGAAAAGGACGCGGATAAGTGCAAAAAACACACTCATTCTACAGCAAAACAGGCTGCACAGATAGCTAAATTGGCTGGTGTCGGCAAATTAGTGTTGGGGCATTTTAGTGCTCGCGAGGATGATCATAGCGTGTTTTTGAATGAAGCCAAAGAGATTTTTGAGAACACAGTATTAGCAGTAGAAAAGGAAATAATAGAAATTTAATCTATTCGGATAGTAGAAAGTGGCAAAGACTTCGACGAAATATGTGTGTTCTAATTGCGGGGCTCAGTCTCCTCAAATGATTGGACGTTGTCCAGTTTGTGGAGAGTGGGGAACGTATGATGAAGAGGTGAGTGTGGCGGTTCCCGCAAAGAAAGGTGGTGCGAGTTTGCGTCGTGGCGCCCAAGCTCTACGTTTGCATGAAATAGAGGCGAGAGAGGAGATGCGTTTGGATATGCAATCCTCGGAATTGAATCGTGTGTTAGGTGGAGGACTTGTGCCGGGTAGCTTGGTGCTTCTCGGTGGTGAACCTGGAATCGGTAAATCCACGTTAGCGCTACAGGTGTTGATGAAAATGGGTGATAAGAGAACCTTGTATGCGAGTGGCGAAGAAAGTACTAAGCAATTGAAACTCAGGGCAGAACGTTTGTCCGGTAATGCGGATAATTTGTATATTTTGGCAGAAACGTCTTTGGAGCGAATATTGGAAGCGGTGGCAGATGTTGATCCTGAAATAGTTGTTGTGGATAGTATTCAAACGATAGGGACAGAGGCTATAGAGGCAAGTATTGGCAGTCTAAGTCAAGTGAAAGAGTGTGCTGCTCGTATATTGCAGTATGCAAAAGAGAAGAATGTGCCATTTATTATTGTGGGACACATTAACAAAGAGGGTTCGTTGGCTGGTCCTAAAGTGTTGGAACATATAGTAGATACGGTTTTACAGTTTGAGGGTGATCAACATTATGTATATCGTATTTTGCGAGCGCAAAAAAATCGTTTTGGTAGCACAAGCGAGTTAGGCATTTTTGAAATGCAGCAAGATGGTTTACGCGAGGTACTGAATCCTAGTGAGTTGCTTTTGTCAGGAAATCGTGATGGTTTGTCAGGGGTTGCTATAGCGGCTGCAGTCGAAGGTGTTCGCCCGTTGTTGATTGAAGTTCAGGCACTTGTGGCAAGTGCAGCTTATGGAACACCTCAACGGAGTAGTACGGGGTTTGATGGCCGGCGATTGAATATGTTGTTGGCTGTATTGGAAAAAAGAGTAGGGTTTAAGTTGTTGCAAAAGGATGTATTTGTAAATATTGCAGGTGGAATCAAAGTAAATGATCCTGCGATTGATTTGCCTGTTTTGGCGGCCGTCCTTTCTTCAAATATGGATATAGCTTTGGATACGAAGACCTGTTTGACTGGTGAGGTGGGACTGGCTGGTGAGATACGTCCTGTAAACCGCATAGATCAACGCATTAGAGAGGCGGAAAAACTTGGTTTTGAACAGATCATTATTCCGTCTGGGCAGAAATATAATACACATGATTTGAAGATAAAAGTAGTGGAGGTGGGACGTGTGGCAGATGCCTTTAAGCGATTGATGACGAAATAGAGATATTAGGAAAAGTTGGAAAAATGCAAATAAAATTTGCGCATATGAAAAAAAAATAGTAACTTTGCGGCGATTTTATGTAAATTAACGTCTTAAGATAAATAATTATGAGTAAAACTAAAGTTTTAGTGGTATTTTTGATGCTTGTTAGCATGCCATTTATGATGCTTGCAGATATTCGTGAGCACGCTGACCGTTTTGAGTTTGGTGCATCTGCTGGTGTTGGTTTTTATGTAGGACAAAAGAATCCAGTAGCAGGTCGTGATTTGTTGCGCATCCAGTCGTATGACGCAGTGGCTTTTGGTGAGAGATCTACGCTGAAGTGGCCAGGTATTGAGACGTTTGGCTTTAGTTTGGGTTATCGTTTCGATACGCGTTGGAATATCAAGTTGCAAACAACTCGTCAGCGTGTTTGTTTTGCTGAGTATGATAATGAGATGTACGTAAATGGCAACCATGTGGATCCAGCCAAAACGCGTTGTGTGTACTACAATGCGATGTGGCACTTGGATGTGATGGCTGAGTATAATTTGTTGAACTATGGTAATATTATGATGCCAAATCAACGTATTTATAGCGTAGTTCCTTATATTGGTTTTGGTTTAGGTATAACTATGGCTAATAAGGAGGCGACTTTGCGTAGTAACCAAACTGGTGCAAAATTGAATACATTCTATCCACAAGTGGGAACTAAGGGTAAAGAGGTAGCAGTGGGTATGTATATTCCTGTTTCTGTAGGTGTGAAATGGCGTGTCAATGATAACGTACAGCTGAAGGGTACTTTCCAATATCAATTGTACTTCTCTAATAATAAGTTTGGTGGTTTGAGCAGCAACTTGGAAGGTGCTACATATGTAGATGCTCCATTGGCAAATACTCGTCCTTCTTTTGAGAATTTAGATAAGCATATCACTGGTTATAATCACGATTGTATATTCTCTATCAGTGCTATCTTTAACTTTGGTCAGTGGTACGAGGAGCGCTTGGTTACTTATTAATTTAGACTAACTTTTGTTGCGACCAAAATGCATAATCACACGAAGTTATCGATAGGGGTATTATTATTTCTCTTATTGCCTTCGTTAGTTTCTGCCGAGGATCGTTTTTATCATCTTGAGGTTGGCTTGCAGGTGGGAGCGTCTTACTACATGGGTGAGTTGGCTCCGTATGCGTTTATGTCCACGGCCGAAGCCTATGGCTTGCAAGCACGTTTTAAGATAGATCGCAGATGGGCAGTGCAATTGAAGGGGACGCGTCAGCGTGTGGTTAATAATGTGAAAGAAGGTAATGAGTGGGGGATTAAGCCGCGAGCGTATCAAGTGCCAATGTGGCATTTTGATATAGTGGGGGAGTATAATTTCTTTCCGTTGGGCTGGAATGCGTATGATATTCATGTGAAAAATATTACTCCTTACATTTCTGTTGGTGTTGGAATGACTGTACAGAATAGATATCCAACAGTGGAGGTAGGGAAATATCCAGCATTGGATCTTAAACATGAAAATCGAATGGAATATGCAATGTATATCCCAGTTGGAGTGGGGTTGAAATGGAAGGTGGCGGAACGTTGGCAGTTGCAACTGCTTTGGCAACACGAGTTGTATGTGCTTAATGGTGATGGCCTTGAGGGTGTGCTTACTAAAGAAAGTAGCGGCCATAAAGGGGATGTGTGGTTGAATAATTCGCACAATATAAATGGTATTAATGTTTTTAACAATGATGTAACTTCTACTCTAACTGCGGGGGTTGTATTTGAGTTTGGGCATAAGAAGAAAAAATGTTTGTTCTGTATATTTGATAATTAATGATGGGGTATAAAGAGCAAATACAAAAGGATCGCATACCTCGCCATGTGGCAATAATCATGGATGGTAATGGTAGGTGGGCAAAGCGTCAAGGCATGGCGCGCATGTTTGGTCATCGTCAAGGCGTTAAAACCGTTCATCGAATTACTGAGGCTGCGGCAGAATTGGGGATCTCATATTTGACATTGTACGCTTTTTCTACAGAGAATTGGAATCGCCCTAAAGAAGAGGTGGATGCTTTGATGACACTATTGGTGGATACGATTGCAAAAGAAACACCTACTTTGATGAAAAATAATGTACGTCTTCAGACAATAGGTGATTTGAGTCGATTGCCTAAGGCGACTTATGATAATTTTTTGGCTTGTATAGAAAAAACAAGTGTAAATACAGGTTTGACTCTAGTTGTGGCACTAAGTTATAGTGCTCGCTGGGAATTGATACGTTCTACACAACGTATAGCGGAAGCTGTGAAAAACGGAAAAATGTTGCTTGAGGATATCAACGAGGAGACCATTTCGTCATATCTCACAACTGCAGCTATGCCAGATCCTGATTTGCTGATTCGTACGAGTGGCGAGTTAAGAATTAGTAATTTCTTGTTGTGGCAATTGGCTTATTCAGAGTTGTATTTTACAGATTGTCTATGGCCTGAGTTTACAGAAGATGAATTTTATCGTGCGATAGTGGATTATCAGCACAGAGAACGCAGATTTGGAAAAACTAGTGAACAAGTTCGTTAATATATTGATCGTTATTCTACTTGCAATGCCTTTGATGGCGCAAGAAGATAGTTTGTTGGTGGCTTCTACGGACACTGCCGTGCTTGTTGAAGAGCAAGCACCATTGCCAGTTGTGGAGTACACAATGCAGCGTAAGACTTACGAGATTGCTGGTATCACGGTGACAGGAGCCGATAGTTACGAGGATTTTGTGTTGATTGGATTCTCTGGCTTAGCTGTGGGTGATAAGATAGAAGTTCCTGGTGATCAAATTACTAAATCACTCAAACGCTTTTGGAAGCAAGGATTATTTTCCGATGTTAAGTTTAAGGCGACAAAAATAGAGGGAGATAAGATTTGGATAGAGATTGCATTGCAACAACGTCCGCGTGTTTCGGAGATTCTGTATAATGGTTTGCGTAAAACTGAACAAGAGGATATTGAAATAAAAGTAGGTATTCAAAAAGGTGGTCAGATGACGCCCGACTTGGCTGATAGAGCGAAAAAGGTGATTCGAAAATACCTGGAGGAGAAAGGTTTTTATCGAGCTGAAGTGCAAGTGCATCAGTATAATGATTTGGATCATCCCGGGTATGTTAAGGTGATGGTAAACATCAACAAAAAAGAAAAAACTCGTGTCGGGCGTATCTATATAACGGGTAATAAGGCACTGACCCACAATCAGATTAATCATGTCATGAAAAAGACTAATGATAATCACATCATTAACCTTTTCCAGACTAAGAAGTTCGTTGAAAAAGAATACGAAAACGACAAAAAACTCTTATTGGAGAAATATAACGAGATTGGCTATCGTGATGCTATAATTGTGGCAGATAGTGTGGTTAGATCGAAAGATGATTCTACGAGAGTGGATGTCTATATCACTGTGGATGAGGGAAATAAATATTATTTCCGAGATATTACTTGGGTAGGAAATACGGTATATCCATATGATTATTTAAATGCTGTTTTGGGCATTAAGAAAGGTGATACCTACAACCTTAAGGAACTGAATAAACGCCTCAATGAAGATGATGATGCTGTTGCAAAATTATATACGGATCAAGGTTATTTGTTCTTTAATGTAGATCCCGTTGAAGTACATATTGACAATGACTCGATTGATTTTGAGATGCGTATGTATGAGGGCAAACCTGCAACAATCAATGCTATTAATATAGTAGGTAACACGCGCGTGTACGAGCATGTGGTTCGTCGTGAGTTGTACACTAAACCAGGTCAATTGTATAGCCAGTCGGATATTATGCGTTCATTGCGTGAGTTGGCGCAAATGGGACACTTTGACCAAGAAAAATTGGTACCAGATATTCAACCTAATCCAGAGAATGGTACGGTAGATATTACTTACCAATTAGAGACTAAGTCGAGTGACCAAATTGAATTCTCGCTAGGTTGGGGTGCAACAGGTCTGGTTGGTTCCTTGGGATTGAAATTTACCAACTTTGCAATCCAGAACCTCTTCAATCCAAAGAGCTATCGCATTGTGCCTCAAGGAGAGGGACAAACCTTTAGTATCAACGCTCGAACAAATGGTAGATATTACACCTCTGCCTCCATCAGTTTCTTAGAGCCTTGGTTGGGTGGTAAACGACCTAACTCATTGAGTGCTAGTATCTTCTTTGCCGCACAGTCTGGTTATTCAGATCGTTATTATAAGGCATATGAGAACTTGTATCAAAACTACTATTATAATTATGCTTATTCGGGTAATTCTGACTATTTGCAACAGTTGCAAGAGTCAGAATACGATCCAGAGAAATATCTCCGCACATTTGGTGTGAGTGTGGGTTATGGTAAACGTTTAAGTTGGCCAGACGACTATTTCTCTTTCTATGGCGAGTTGAGTTATCAGCTCTATATGATGAAGGATTGGCCATATATGATTTTGACGGATGGAAATAGCCACAACTTCGCAATCAACTTGCAAATTTCTCGTTCTAGTATTGATAATCCAATCTATACTCGACGTGGTTCGCAATTTACTTTAGGACTGAAGATTACGCCTCCATACTCCGTTATAAAAGGAGCTATCGCTGGTGGAGAACAACCTAATTATGCACAGATGACACCAAACGAGAAATATAATTTGTTGGAATACCACAAGTGGCGTTTTTCTGGAAAAGTGTTCACTCCGTTGACTCCTGATTCGAAATTAGTGCTGATGACACGTGCCGAATTTGGTTACTTGGGTCACTATAACAAGCATTTGAAATCACCATTTGAAAGCTTCTACATGGGTGGCGATGGAATGTCTAGTTATTCTAGTTATTCTACGGAGTATATCTCAATGCGTGGCTATCAATCTGGTTCGCTTACTCCTTATGATCCTGCGGTGGGACGAAATATGGGATATGTGTATAATAAGTTCACAATGGAGTTGCGCTATCCTATCTCTTTGGAGCAAAATGCAACTATTTGGGCATTGGCTTTCGTAGAGGCAGGTAACTGTTTTGCTGATATTAAGGACTATAACCCATTCAAACTCAAGCGTTCAGCTGGTGTGGGTGTGCGTTTGTTCTTGCCGATGTTCGGTTTGATGGGTATTGACTGGGGTTGGGGATTCGATCCTATCAACGGATCTAAACAATATGGTGGATCACAATTCCACTTTGTACTTGGACAAGAATTATAACATTATATATATAAGGTATAAAGAGAATGAAAAAATATATCATTATTGCCCTAGTGGCTCTAAGTATATGGGCGGTAGCTCAACCAGCAAGTGCACAAAAGTTTTCAGTTGCATATATTGATATGCAATATATCCTTAAAAACTTGCCTCAATACGAAACTGCTAATGAGCAGTTGAATATGATTTCGAAGCGTTGGCAAAAGGATATTGAAACCGCACAACAAGAGGCACAGGTGTTGGCAACGAATTTCCAAACTGAGCAGATCTTCTTGTCGGCAGATATGAAACAGCGCAAAGAGGAGGAAATCTTGGCGAAAGAACAGGAGGTTTTGGAATTGAAACGTAAGTATTTTGGACAAGATGGAGAGTGGTATAAAAAGAGAGAATCACTACTCAAACCTATACAGGATGAGATATATACTGCTATTCAAGATATCGCAAACGAGAAAAAATACGACATTGTCAAAGATCGTTCGGCGGATCCTAGCTTGATATATATGTCTAGCAAATTGGATATTTCTGACAAAGTATTAGAAAAATTAGGTGCTAAATAGTCAGACGCACCACACAATAACCATACAATAACCATACAATAACCATACAATTGTAATCCTATTAGGAAGCAAGAAGTATAGAATAATAACAATAAAAAGATAAAAGAAAGTATGAAAAAAATGATTTTGATGTTAGCTTTGGCATTGCCAATGTTAGCAAGCGCACAAAAAATTGGACATGTTAATACCCAGGAGATTACAGCAATTATGCCCGAGACAAAGCGTGCGTTAGAAAGACTTGATTCATTGCAAGGCGCATATGAAACACAATTTGCAAATATGCAAGAAGAGTTGAGCAAAAAGGTGGCTGAGTTCCAAAAGCAACAAGCTACAATGTCTGCGGATATTCGTGAGTTCCGTCAACAAGAATTGGCTGAAATGGAACAACGTATGCAAATGTTTTACCAAACTGTACAAAAGGATTTGCAAGCAAAACAACTGGAGTACACTCAACCTGTTCGCGTAACATTGCAAGCTGCAATCAATAAAGTGGGAGCTGCACAAGGATGTGCTTATGTGCTTGATCAACAATCAGTTCTGTATGTTGGTGAAGGTGCTGTTGATTTGACATCAGCTGTTAAGGCAGAACTCAAAATCAAATAAAATCCATTCAGCGTGGCTGACGGATATTTGGAATCTCACTATGCTGAATACGAACAACGTAAAGCAGCATGGTTGAAAAAAAAGAAAAAATTAAAGCCTCGTCCTCTGTCTCCAAAACCAGAGGACGAATCCTTATAAACTAGGCGCATAACTAGAACTCATAGTTTAACTAGTACAACTAGTAGCGCCTTAAAAACAATACAACTATGACTAAACAACTTCAACAAACTCTCCGCGACTCTGCTGTTGCACGTTGGACGGTTCTCGTGCTCGTGGCATCGATGATGTTTTTTGCATATATGTTCGTGGACATCCTTTCTCCTTTGGCTTCTGTGTTGAATGATACGCTCGGTTGGGATCAAGGTGTCTTTGGTACCTACGCTTCTGCGGAATATATCCTTTGTGTATTTGGTTTCCTTATTTTTGCAGGAATCATTTTGGATAAGATGGGCGTTCGCTTCACGGGCTTGCTTTCTGCGGGCTTGATGGTGTTGGGTGCTTCGATCAAGTATATCGGTATCTCCGATTGGTTTGATGCCAACAATATCGTTTGGCTCAACTCTTGGTGGACGGCTATGCCTGGCTCTGCAAAGATGGCTGCCTTCGGCTTTATGATCTTCGGTTGTGGCTGCGAGATGGCGGGTACTACCGTAAGTAAGATTCTTGCTAAGTGGTTTAAGGGCAAAGAGATGGCACTCGCTATGGGTCTTGAGATGGCTATCGCACGTATTGGTGTATTCGCTGCCATGGCGTTCTCTCCTGCTATTAGCGAGCATTTCGCTGTTAATGGCAATCCATCTGTTGTGGCTTCATTGCTTTTTGCTGCTCTCTTGCTCGTTGTTGGCTTGCTCAACTTCTTTGTATTCACTATCATGGATACTAAGTTCGACAAGCAACTCGTGGCTATTGGCGAGAGTACAGATATGAAAGACCCAGAGGATGAGTTCCATGTCTCTGACCTCGGAAAGATCTTCTCTAGCAAGATGTTCTGGATTATAGCGCTCTTGTGTGTATTGTACTACTCGGCTATTTTCCCATTCCAACGCTTTGCGACCAACTTCCTCGAGGAAACTCTCATGATTAGCAACGCAGAGGCATCTGGCTTGTTCAAATGGTTCCCAATCTTGGCGATGGTATTAACTCCATTCCTCGGTATGTTTATCGATTATAAAGGTAAAGGTGCTTCCATGATGATGGTGGGTGCGATTATTATGGTTGTTTGCCATAGTGTCTTCGCTTTCGTCTTACCTGCATATCCAAGCAAAACTTTGGCTTTGGTTACCATTTTGGTCTTGGGTGTAAGCTTCTCTTTGGTGCCTGCGTCTATGTGGCCATCTGTTCCAAAGATTATCGATGAGAAGATTTTAGGTTCTGCATATTGTTTGATTTTCTGGGTGCAGAATATCGGTTTGTGCTTGGTGCCAATGTTGATTGGCTCTCTCCGCGTTTCTACCAACGGCTATGTGGTACCTATGATTGTCTTCGCTTCATTTGGCGTCTTGGCATTCTTGCTTAGTCTCGCTTTGAAGGTAGAGGATAAGAAAAAAGGCTACGGTCTCGAATTGCCTAACAAAAAGTAATTTTCGAGGCGAAAGCCGAGAGTAGAAATAAGTATAAAAGGAAAATTTTGCACTAACTTGGTGCAGAATAGAAAAATACTTTTATCGCCATTTATGTTTTCAGACATAAGTGGCGATTTTTGTTGGTGGGTACGTTTAAAAAATGATTTTTTCCATTAAATATTTGGAAATATATAAATTTTGTTGTACCTTTGCATCGTGAACCTGCGCCGAGGGATGTCTGACATCATCGACGGAGGGTAGCAGACATATTAAAAAGGCGTTTATTACGCTCTGTTCTGACCTATTGAAACTTCGCAACTTTCAAAATCTCATCAGGACTTAGCAACGATAGATGCCCTACGGGATATAGATGATCCCTTTTGTGCCGGTATTGGTACGCCTTTTGCATATACACGTATGCGTACACGCGTACCTTAACTATGTAGCACAAGAGTTTATTTTATATTCGGCGTGGGCTTCGCGTTGTCGGTTCTATGAGATTAGGCAATGCGAAGGCCTCAATAGGTGGAACTGGCAAAGGCAAGTTTCACGCTTTTTTTTGTATGCCTCTGATATTGATAAATAATGCAAATAAATTTCAAACGGAGGTAGCCGAAAATCCGATGAAGAGTAGGCAAAAAAAATAATTTCATTATGAAAACAAAAATTTTATTTTTAGCTTTAGTGTTACTCGGAACTGTATCACTATCAGCAAAGAATGTTTCAGTTACCGTTTTTCCAGAAACAGCAACTGTAATGCAAAAAGGAAAGGTAATTCAACCTGTGACTCCTGGTGTCTATAGCTTGACGGTAAGCATTGTGGATCTGGTTTTCGTTGCGCAAGCTGATGGCTATGATTCCCAACAATTTATCATTAATTTAAAGTCACCATCAACAATGCAAGTTCGCCTTAATCCGAATCGTAAGCAAGTATCGATCTCTAGCGAACCTAATACAGCTACAATTTATGTTGATGGTAGAGAAATGGGAAAAGGTGTTGTAGATTTTTCTATTAATAAATATGAGACTAAAACTGTCAAAGTAGAGCAGGATGGTTATGATACGTATATCAAACAAATTGGTTTTAATGACCAATCAGATATAAATATGTCTTACAATATACCTTTGGAACAAAATCGTCGTGATGTAAATCTGTTAGTAGATGCTCCTGCTGCTGAATTTTATGCAGATGGTTTACTTATCGGAAAAGGGAAAAATAGTGCTACTATTACTGTTTATAAAGAAAAAGATGTTAAATTATTGATTAAAGCTGAAGGTTTTTTAGATTATGAAAGAATACTAAAATTTTCTGAAAATGTATCCTCTTATAATTTAACACAAGATATGTCTATTGATGAAGCATATGCCGCATCAGAGCCAGGCGCAGATATTGCAAACAAACGTACTGAATTTATGGTAAAAAGCGGTATGACACGAGAAGAGGCTATCAAGAGAATGAAATATTATATTGGTGAAATATTTGAAACATATGAAGTAAATGATAATTATGCTGGCTGGTATCGTACGATTTGGAATGTAGAGCAATATCCAGGTGGAAAATATATTCGTACTCGTGTTGAAATAAAAGAAATACCTGATAATGGAGATGGGCAATTGAAGTTTAAGTTCTTGTTGCAGAGTCAAATAACTACTAAAGAACATGCTAAGGATGAGGATTACCACAATTGGGATCGCGTGTTGAAAAAATATGTAAAACTTGCAATGGATTTGCGTCATATTGTAGAATAGGTCTAATTGTAAATTTTTATAGATTCGCTACTCTTGTGCTATTCTTGTACAAGAGTAGCGTTCTTTTATAAGCCATCGAAATCCCATAGATATTCCACAGCTCTTCTATGGTAGTCGCCTAATTTGCAGTACATTTCATGCAACCTTTCAGTTTTATGCAGCAAAAGTGCTATAATTTTCTGCTTGTTTGCTTGCGTATGTGCTTTTTTTGTTGTATCTTTGCACCGTAAATGATGTAACAGAATGAATTGGGATTTTCTCATAAAAGATAAAGAGTCACTTTGTGTGAGTACAGACACACGCCATCTGCCAGCAGGTTGTGTGTTCTTTGCATTGCATGGTGAGCGTTTTGACGGTAACAAGTTTGCTCTACAAGCGCTTGAGCAAGGTGCTTCATTGGCAATTATTGACGATCCAGAGGTGTATAACATCTATACCCAATCGCCCGCCAATAGCCGTCTCCTCCTCGTAGAGGATACCCTCCTTGCCTTGCAAGACCTTGCACGTGCTTGGCGTCGTGAGTTGGGATTGCCAATCATTGGAATAACAGGTACTAATGGCAAGACAACTACCAAAGAACTCTTAGCAACCGTTCTTTCTACGAAATACAACCTTCATTATACACAAGGTAATCTCAATAACCAAATTGGTGTGCCGCTTACTTTATTACAAATCACGCGCGCACACGAGATGGCGATTGTGGAGATGGGAGCATCCCACCCGGGAGATATTAAGGAGTTGGTGGATATAGCAGAGCCCAACTGCGGACTGATTACTAACGTAGGTCGTGCACACTTGGAGGGCTTTGGCTCGTTTGAAGGAGTACAACAGACTAAGAAAGAGTTGTATGATTATCTTCGTGATAATCAAGGATTTATTTTCCGAAATACAGATAATCCATACCTCGCACAGATGGCGGGTGATTTGAAGACAGTGGCTTATACAACGGGGAAAATGCCAAGTGGCACAAATCTTGTAGGAGAATATAATGCGGAGAATGTGTCTGCGGCAATATGTGTGGGAGAGCATTTTGGTGTTTCTCGCGAACAGGCATTGGAGGCAATTCGCCAATATGTGCCAACGAATAATCGTTCGCAAAAGATGCAAACGGCTAATAACCAGCTGATTGTAGATGCCTACAATGCAAATCCGACCTCTATGCAGGCGGCCATTAATGCCTTCAAGGGAGATACATATATTTTGGGTGCGATGCGTGAGTTGGGCGAGTATTCGCAATTGGAGCACCAGAATATCGTGAATATGTTGGCAGAGCGTAAGGCAGATACAGTCTTCTTGGTTGGCGAGGAATATCTGCAAACGACATCGCCTTACCCCGTGTATGAGAATGTTGAGCAATTACATATATACTTAGAAAATAATCCATTGAAAGGAAAAAATATCCTCCTCAAGGGTTCGCGAAGCACTCGAATGGAGAAATTATTAAATATTCTATAAGCTATGACGGAACCATCAGTAAAGAAAAACAAATTGACAGTATTGTTAATAGGTATCATTGCAGCCCTAGTTGCAGTTACGTTGATTTTGGTCTGGACAACAGTTCGCCAAAAGACGGAAATGCAAGAGATGGTGGAGATGGTGGAGTTTGAGAAAGAACAACTGGAGGACGAATACGAAGAATTGGCAACACAGTTTGATGGTTATCAAGCTCCCGATATTAAGAATGACTCGCTAGTAGAATTGTTAACTCAGGAAAAACAACGTGTGCAAGATTTGTTGGAGGAATTGCGCATAACGAAAGCGACCAACGCACGTCGTATTGCGGAATTGAAAAAAGAGTTGGCTACTTTGCGTAAGGTGATGGTAAGTTATGTGCAACAAATTGATTCGTTGGATCAAGCGAATAAGCGTTTGGTGACTGAAAACAAGCGAGTTAAGTTGGAATATGAAGAAGTAAGTCGTCAGGCTAAGCAGTTGGAAGAAGAGCGTACTCAGCTGGTGGAAGTGGTGTCTCGTGCATCGATGTTGGAGATTACCGCATTCAAGATGACGATGCTGAATAAACGCGACCGCCCAACGAAGTCATACAATCAAATTCAAAAATTGCAGTTTGATTACACGATTGGTAGAAATGTGACGAATAAGCCAGGTATGAAAACGGTTTATATGCGTTTAACTCGTCCAGACGGAGAAGTAATGCAAAAGAATGCACAAAATGTATTTGCATTTGAAAACAAACAAATCGCTTATTCGGTATCTAAGAAATTTGAGTATTCGGGTGATGAGATCTCGGGTACGATGTATTGGCAGGTAGAAGAGATTTTGCAAACTGGAATTTACAACGCGGATTTCTTTGTGGATGGCGATTTAATCGGAAGTTTCCCATTTAAGATTTCAAAATAAATTACAGAGATAGCATAAAAAAGAGGTGTCGACGACACCTCTTTTTTGTGGATATATGCCAACTTTTTTATATAGCGTAGGCGATGTTTTTGTATGGCGTATGCAATAGTGTTGTATAGCGTACGTTGTTGATAGAGTGGGCGATTGGGTGTGTTTATTTGGTGAAAGCGTTCCATCCTTGCGCTTGCAAAGGGAGCTCTTCGCCGTTTCTTCCAATGAGATTCATACCATGTTCTGGTTTGGTGATATGCCCGATGAGATAAACATCTTCAATAGGTATGAGTTTTTCGTAATCGTCTAAGCTACAGGTGAATAGGAGTTCGTAGTCTTCTCCTCCGTTAAGCGCGCAGGTGACGATATTGAGGTTCATTTCTTCTGCTAAAGCGGCAGCTTGATAGTCGATAGGGAGTTTGTCTTCGTAGATTGAGCATCCGACATTGGATTGCGTACAGATGTGCATCAGTTCGCTGCTTAGTCCGTCAGAGATGTCCATCATGGCTGTAGGTTTGATTCCCGCTTTGTGTAGTTGTTCGATGATATCTTTTCTGGCTTCCGGTTTGAGTTGTCGCTCGAGCAAGTATTCACGACCTTCGAAAGCGGGTGTGGCATTTTCGTTGGCATTCATGACAATACGTTCACGTTCAAGGAGTTGTAAACCCATGTATGCGGTGCCGAGATTGCCTGTGACGCATATGAGGTCGTTGACTTTTGCCCCGTTTCGATAGACGATATCTGAGTCGTATGCAGTACCAATGCAAGTGATGGATATGGTAAGTCCTGTCATGGAAGCAGATGTGTCTCCTCCGACAAGATCAACATTGTATCTTTCGCAAGCGAGGCGAATGCCAGCATATAATTCTTCCAGGTCTTCAACAGCGAATCGCTTGCTAATTCCCAGAGATACAGTAATTTGTGTAGGTGTAGCATTCATGGCGTAGATGTCGGAGAAATTGACAACTGCAGCTTTGTATCCCAGGTGCTTTAGCGGCGCGTATTCGAGGTTGAAGTGAATACCTTCGAGCAGTAGGTCGGTAGTTACGAGTGTACGTTGTGTTCCGAAATTCATAACCGCTGCGTCGTCTCCAATGCCTTTTTGTGTGGATGCTTGTACGGTTTTGATGTCTTGGGTTAGGTGCTTGATGAGTCCGAACTCGCCAAGTGTGGAAATTTCAGTTTTAGCCATAACGATATAACGAAAATATGAATTATGGCACAAAGGTAATGAAAATTTGTGATATGACAAAGTTTCTTTTACTCTTTCCTTACGAAATGTACTAAATCACTAATTTATCACTAATTTATCACTAACTTATCACTAATTAACGGTTAATATCTTTTGGGCAATGTGGTCTAAGTTGTTGTTTCATGAAAAAGCACAATATTCTTGTGTAGTTATGTGGAAAATTGTGTTGTGGAAAAAAATACGCGATATTGTTTGTATATGTGCGTTTTTTTTTGTACCTTTGCAGGCTTTTAGTGCATTACGGATTATGATAGAATATATCAAAGGAAAATTGACGGATTTGACCCCTACTTATGCGGTAGTAGAAGCGGCAGGAGTGGGGTATGCGATTCATATAGCTTTGCCAAGTTATTCCGCGATGGTTGGCAAAGAAAATACCGAAATCAAATTGTTTGTGACGGAGATTATCCGTGAGGATACGCACGATTTGTTTGGTTTTTTTAGTCGTGGCGAGCGTGAACTATTCCTTATGTTGATGACAGTTAGCGGGATAGGTGCGAACACGGCACGTATGATAATGTCGGCTTATTCAGCAGGCGAGATACGTCAGATAATAGCGACGGGCAATGCTCGTGCGTTATCGCAAGTGAAAGGTTTGGGCCCAAAGACGGCACAACGCATTATTGTGGATCTGAAGGACAAAGTACTGAAAGTGGATCTGGGAGCGGATGCTCAAAAGGGTTCTGATGCGTTTGGCGGCGTTGCCGTGGAGAGCTCGGTAGGTTCGGGTGCGTACAGCGAAGTGAAGCAAGAAGCGGTAAGTGCGTTGACGATGTTGGGCTTTGCGGCTGCGGCTAGTGGTAAAGTGGTGGATAAGATATTAAGTGCGGATCCTGCGGCGGGTGTGGAGCAAGTGATCAAGCAGGCGTTGAAAATGTTATAAGTCGACTTGACTAAAGTACCTTGATGTGGCAAAATAGTGAAAAGAGAAAATAAAAATAGCATTTTGAAAAAGATATTAATCATATTATTGAGCGTATTTCCTGTGTTAGTATTGGCTCAGGAGCAAGATACGATAGTTTCTTGGCAGGAGAATGATAGTGTGAAGATGGCTCCGCTACAGGTTAAATCTGTAGGGGTGGAGAACTATGATGCGTTGCGTCTGCCTCAGAGTAGTTTGGATTTGCAAAATCCTGATAATGTGAAGACTACGGTTGAGTATGATGCGCTGAGGGGTTGCTATGTGATGCGCACTCGCATAGGAGATGTGGATATAGCAACGCCATATATGATGACCATGGATGAGTATCGTGCGTATAGCGAGCGTGAGCAAATGGGTCAGTATTGGCAATCGAAGATAAGCGAGGTGGAGCACGATAATGAAAAGAAATTTGATATAACCGATATGAAATTTAATATCGGTCCGGCGGATAAGATTTTTGGTCCTGGCGGAGTTCGTTTGAAGCTTCAAGGTTCTGCAGAGCTGATGTTTGGTTTTAAGCATCAATACATGGATAATCCATCTTTGACCGAGCGCTCTAGGAATAACAATATATTTGATTTTGACGAGAAGATTCAAGTAAACTTGAATGGTAAGGTGGGCGAGAAACTCAGTATGAACATGAGTTACAACACGGAGGCGTCTTTTAGTTTTGATCAAATGAATTTGAAGTTGAATTTCAAGGGTCAAGAAGATGATATTATTCAGTCGATTGAGGCAGGTAATGTGTCTATGAACTTGAATAGCAGCTTGATAAGTGGAAGTAGTGCACTATTTGGTATAAAAACGGATTTGAAGTTTGGTAAGTTGAAAGTTCAAGCGTTGATATCTCAACAAAACTCTGAGTCGCAGTCGGTATCTAGCAAAGGTGGTGCGCAGACAACTAGTTTTGAGGTGCCAATAGATCATTACGATGAGAATCGTCACTTCTTCTTGGGTTATTATTTCCGCGATAATTACGAGCAAGCGATGCGTACGTTGCCCTATATTGCAAGTGGTGTGACGATTAATCGTATAGAAGTGTGGATAACTAATAAGCGTGGTAATTATGATCAAGCTCGCAATATAGTGGCTTTGACAGACTTGGGAGAGTATGCCGATGAGCATATCCAAAAGCCCTCGTGGAGTGTAAGTGCAGAAGCTCGTACTCCATACAATAAAGCAAATACATTGTATGAGACGTTGGTGGTTTCAAAGCCAGAAGTGCGTGATATACAGCAGATTAGTTCTGTAATGCAGTCTTTAAACATGGAGTTGGGCGAAGATTATGAGAAGGTGGAGTCGGCTCGTTTGTTGAGTAGTAGCGATTATACGTTGAACTCGTCTTTGGGTTATATTTCGTTGAAGACGGCATTGAATCAAGATGAGGTATTGGCGGTCGCATACGAATATACATATGCTGGTAAGGTGTATCAGGTGGGTGAGTTTTCAACCGATGGTGGAGAAAATCTAAAAGCTCCTAATGCGCTGATTTTGAAGTTGTTGAAGAGTACGAATAATGCCCCTAATAAAAAAGGTAAGGGTACTTGGGATTTGATGATGAAGAATATCTATTCGTTGGGTGCTAGCCAGATGTCGAACGATAAATTTGAGTTGTATATTCAGTATCGCAACGACTCAGTAGGAACGGAGATGCAGTATTTGATGGAGGGTGATGTGAAAGGTACTCAGTTGTTGCGTGTGATGAATTTGGATAGATTAGATTCTCGCAATAATAATTCTCCAGATGGTCGTTTTGATTACGTAGAAGGTTTTACTGCTCTTTCGACGACAGGACGTATTATTTTCCCTGTATTGGAGCCCTTTGGAAGTCACTTGTTGCAGAAAATAGGTGATCCCGCAATAGCCGAAAAGTACGTATTCCAAGAGTTGTATGATTCAACTTTGGTTAGTGCTCAAGAGATGACAGAAAAAAACAAATTTACTCTTACGGGTAAATATAAGGGCAGTGCTGGTAATGAGATACGTTTGAACGCAATGAATGTTCCTCGAGGTAGTGTTGTGGTGACGGCCGGCGGTGCTACGTTGATAGAGAATGTGGATTATACGGTTGACTACACGATGGGTGTAGTGACAATTTTGAACCAGTCGATAATTGATTCAGGCACGAATGTTGATGTGAAATTGGAGAATCAGTCGATGTTCTCAATGCAACGCAAATCCCTGTTTGGAGCGCATTTAGAGTATGAATTTAATAAGGATTTTACGGTAGGCGGAACGATTATGCACCTGCGTGAGAAACCGCTTACTACTAAAGTTAATATGGGAAGTGAGCCATTGGCAAACACGATTTGGGGCGTGAATGCTAGTTGGAAGACTGATTTACAATGGTTGACCTTGTTGGTAGATAAGGTGCCTTGGATTAATGCTACCGCTCCTTCTACTTTCCAAATAAATGCAGAGTTTGCGCACTTGATTCCTGGTCATACGAAGGATGTCGGTAATGTGGGAACCGCTTATATAGATGATTTTGAGGCGACTAAGACGAATATTGATATTCATTATCCCAATTATTGGAAATTAGCATCTACCCCTTCTGGTGGTCAATTTGAGGAGGCAACATGGGGCAATAATGTGGATTACAACAAGAATAGGGCATTGTTGTCATGGTATGCTGTAGATCCTATCTTTGGTCATCCTCAAAGCAATACGCCAAAACACATAAAAGATGATTTGGATGCCATGTCCGATCATCGTACGCGTATAGTATATGAACAAGAGGTTTATCCAAACAAGGAGGTTTTGCCTAATGCAGATTCGAAATTGGCGGTAATGAACCTCAGCTATTATCCAGAAGAGCGTGGCCCTTATAATGTATCCGCTTCGGAGATGGGTGTGGATGGTAAGCTGACTAACCCTCAAAAACGTTGGGGTGGTATTATGCGTAAGTTAGATAATACGGATTTTGAAAAGGCAAACATTGAATATATCGAATTTTGGTTGATGGATCCTTTCTTAACGAACCCTGATGCCGAGTTTGCGGGAGGAGATTTATATATCGATTTGGGTGATATAAGTGAAGATATTTTGCGAGATGGTAAAAAATCGTTTGAGCATGGATTGCCATTGAATGGCGATGAGTCGATGGTGGATAGAACAATTTGGGGACGTTCGCCAAAGACTACAAGTACCGTTGTGGCTTTTGCGAATGAGGCTGGCGCTCGCGAGAAACAGGATGTGGGTCTAGATGGTTTGAGTTCAGAGCAAGAGTTGATGTACGAATATGATGGTAAGAAACCTTATTCGGACTATGTGTCTGAGCTTCTCGCTAAAGTGGATCCTTCTGTAAAAGCTCAATGGCAGGATGATGTTTTTTCTCCAATTAATGACCCTGCAGGTGATGATTATCATTACTATCGCGGTGATGACTATGATCGTGCGGAGACTCCAGTCCTGATGCGTTATAAGCATTTTAATGGTATGGAGCACAACTCCCCAGAGATGGATGCAAATGCATCCTATGGAACAGCATCAACATTGCAACCAGATATTGAAGATATCAATCAAGATAATACTTTGAATGATAGCGAGCGTTTTTATCGCTACCATATATCTCTGCGTAAAGAACATATGCAAACTGTTGGCCAACAGCATATTGCAAGTATTATGGAGACGAAAGTTACATTGAAAAATGGGCAGACGGCAGACGTAAAGTGGTATCAATTTAAGATTCCTTTGAGAGGTGATACGGCAATGATGAAGAAAGTGGGCAATATTCGTAATTTCAAATCTATACGCTTTGCTCGTATCTATATGACCAATTTCTCTCAAGAAACTCATTTGCGTTTAGCTTCATTGGATTTGGTACGTGGAGAGTGGCGAAATTATACAAAAGGTTTGTATCAGGATATCGCAAATAATAAATACAATGTGACTAATCCATATTCATCTAATGGATCGATGGATGTGGAGGCTGTTAATATTGAAGAGAACTCAAATCGTACGCCAGTTAATTATGTGTTGCCACCTGGTGTAGTTCGTCAGACTGACCCAGGACAAGTGCAATTGATTGCTCAAAACGAGCAGTCAATGGTGTTCCGTTTGCGTGAAATTGAGCCAAAGGACGCTCGCGCTGTGTATAAGAATGTGACTTATGACATGCGACAATACAAGCGTTTGCAGATGTTTGTACACGCAGAATGCATGCAGCAATATGATGAGATTAATGATAAGGATATTACATGTTTTATTCGCTTAGGCTCGGATCTTAAGAACAATTACTACGAATACGAAATACCATTGGATCTAACTCCTGAGGGTGTTTATGATAATAATAACTCGGCAGATCGTTTGAAAGTGTGGCCAGAGCAGAATACCTTTGATTTTGACTTACAAACCCTAACTGATGCTAAATTAGCCCGCAATAAAGCGAAGCGTGCGGGAAATAGCAATGTGGGCAATACTATCCCATATGAAACCTATGATCCAGAAGATTTGGAGAATAAAATTACTATTTTAGGAAATCCAACGTTGGAGGATGTACAGGCCATTATGATAGGTGTGCGTAATAAATCAAATCAACAGGTGAGTGCCGAGGTTTGGGTTAACGAATTGAGATTAAGTCAGTTTAATGAGCAGGGAGGTGTGGCTGCGATGGCTAATGCGGCTTTGAGTATAAGTGATATTGCGCAGGTAAATGTGGCTGGTCGTTTGGAGACTGCGGGATATGGATCGATTGAGTCAAATGTGTTGGACCGCAATATGGAGGATGCATATCAAATCTCTGTAAGTGCGGCTTTAGAAGCAGGACGCCTCTTCCCTGAAAAGGCAAAATTGCAGATTCCATTATATGCATCTTATTCTAACGAAACGTATTCGCCTAATTTCGATCCTTTAGATACTGATGTTAAGTTGTCAGAAAGTCTAGAAAACTATGAAACAAAAGAGGAACGTGATTCTATCAAATTGATGGCTAATACTGTTCATGAGTCGACATCATTCTCTATTTCGAACATGAAAGTGGACATCCATTCTAAAAAGCGTAATATGTTTTATGATCCTGCGAACTTCTCTATATCAGCAAGTTATAATGAGCAGAAAAAACATTCGCCAGATATAGAGAAAGATATTACTAAGGATTATAAGGGATCGTTTAACTATTCATATAATTTCAATCCAAAACCTTGGGAGCCATTCAAAAATGTAGAGAAATTGAAAAAAGTGAAGTTCTTCTCTGAGATGAATTTCTTCTATTTGCCACAGTCATGGTCATTTAATACTAATATGCATCGCTCCTATACGCACTTGAAAATGCGTGATTTTAATACTGCAGACCTGGGAGAGAGTGTTAACAAAGAGATGGATTTGACTTTCTCTAAAGATTTTACGTGGGATCGTAATTTTGATTTCAAGTATGATCTTACCAAAAACATTAAATTCTCCTTCCAAACAGCTATGAATTCTACTGTGGATGAGGGATACTATACTCCTGAAATCATGAAGGATTATGCCTTTACAAATGATTATTATGAGGCTTGGAAAGATACAATTCAGCGTAGTATGGCTACATGGGGAACGCCTTATACTTATCAACAACTCTTCTCTGCTTCTTGGAATGTGCCATTCAATCGTATTCCATACTTAGAGGCGTTAACTGCTAATGCATCCTATAATGCTACTTATAATTGGAATCGCACTATGCAAACGACGTCTAATACAACTAATTTGGGTAATGTAGTAAGTTCTACGCGAGCTTGGCAAGTGGATGGAGGAATCAATTTTGAGACTTTGTATGGCAAATCTAAGTATTGGAAGCAAATGTCACAACAATATGGTCAACGCACTAATATGCGTCGTCGTGCTGCATTCAAACCTAAGGCAAATTCACAAGTTGTTACTCTTGAAGCTGGGAAAGCTTTGGAAATCAATCATCGTCTAGGTAGTGAGTCCCTGAAAGTCACGGCAACTACTAAAGATGGAAAACCACTCAAGGTGAAATTGATTTCTTCAACTTCGTCTAAGGCTGTCATTAAGTCGCAAGTAGACGCACGAGATGTGACAATCAAATTAGAAACAGTAGATAAATCGAAACGTTCCCCAGGGCAGGTCGCATTGGATATGATGGCATATTTCGGTACGATGTTCCGTAAGATACAAGTCACTTATCGTAATACCAATTCGTTGACATTACCTGGTTTTGCCTCACAAGCTGGTTTTATGGGACAGCAGCGATATAATAATCTCTATGCACCAGGTTTTGACTTTGCATTTGGTGGGTTTGGAGATGATTATGTGGAAAAAGCGAAAAATAATGGTTGGCTTTCAAACGATACTACAGTTGTACAACCTGCCACACGTACTAGAACCGAGGATTTTGATGCGAAATTGACTCTAGAACCTTTCCCTGGATTCAAAATCCAAGTCAATGGTAAACGTTATGAAGCGCAATCAAGTTCGATTATCTACTCATATGATCAGTTGCAGGAGAATATGACGGGATCCTTCAATATAACTCAAGTTGCAATTGCTACAGCATTCAAGGGAATTGGTAATGCTGATGAGAATTTTGCTTCTGACGTCTTTAATCAGTTCTTAGCTAACCGGACTACACTAACCAATCGTGTTGCGAAGCAATATGTAGGAACCACGTATCCTTCTGCGGGTTTTGTACCTGCTGCACTACGTGGCAAACCATATGATCCTAAAAATGGTGGTGTAAGTGCAAACACGGCTGATGTTCTTGTACCTGCTTTCTTGGCCGCATATACTGGTCGTGATGCTAATACGATTGGGCTTAATCCTTTTATGAACTTTTTGCATATCCTACCTAACTGGTCTGTCACTTTTGACGGATTGGGCAAATTACCATGGATACGAGACCACTTCAAATCAGTCAATTTAACCCATGCATATACTTGTAAATATGCAATTGGTAGCTACTCAAGTTATTCTACCTGGATGCCTATTAATGGCGACTTGAGTAATAAACAAATCGGATTTGTACGTGATGTAACGACTGATAATCCTATCCCATCGTCGGCATATGATATTTCTTCTGTGACACTTACTGAGAGCTTCTCGCCATTGATCGGTTTGAATATGACAATGAAGAACTCCCTCTCTGCGAAGTTTGAATATCGAAAACAAAGAAATGTGTCGTTGAATGTTAATTCGGTACAGATTACGGAGGGTCATACCGACGAATTTGTTATTGGAGCAGGATATACGATTAAGGATCTTAACTTTATTACAAAAACACGTAATGGGGGACAGAAGAAGGTTAGCAACGACCTAAAACTCAATGTTGATGTGAGCTACCGAGATGTAAAAACACTCTTGCGAAAGGTCGAAGAAGGGCTCACACAAGCTAGCTCGGGTAATAAAGTGTTTGGTATTAAGATTAGTGCTGATTATGTTCTTTCACAAAAAATTAATCTCCAACTCTTCTATGATCACCAAGGCACTACTCCGCTCATATCTTCGTCATATCCTATTAAAGCGGATAATGTGGGTATCAATATCAAGTTGATGTTAACCCGCGATAATTAATATGTTCAGAGTAGGCATCATAGGTCCCGAATCTACAGGAAAAAGTACATTAGCTACCTATCTAGCACACCGTTACAGCGGTGTGCTAGTTGCTGAATATGCTCGTGAATACATGGAGCGTTTAGCGCCAAAGTATGAATATACATACGAAGATGTCGAGAAGATTGCTCGCCAGCAGGTTAAGCAATTACAAGATCTATTTGATACTCACAATAATCCCAATCAAGAGAATTTTGTGTTTTTTGATACAGAACTGATTATCACTAAGATATGGTTTCTACACAAGTTTGGTCAATGCCCAGCTTTCGTTCAGGAAGCCCTTATGCGTTATCCGATGGATGTCTATTTGCTCTGTTATCCAGACATGCCATGGATACCTGACCCTGTGCGCGAGAATCCAAATATCCGAGAATATTTATTTGATTGGTACGAACAAGAGGTACAAAGCTTGGATATACCTTATTATATAATTAAGCATGTGTAGTATAAATGGATAAGTTAGTAATAGTTTAGTAATAAATTAGTTATATGGATTATTTACTAATCCATATATAACTTTTAACTTTATGATTTATCACTTTTGATACTTTAGTTTGTGTATTTCCATTTTTTTTAGTAACTTTGCACGATTTTTGGCATTTGAGTGCCTTTGAGATTAAACACTTTGTAACTTTATAACAATAGATATGGACGCAAAATACAATCCAACTGCGATTGAAGCCAAATGGTATCAATATTGGCTTGACAACAAATTATTTCATAGCACACCTGATAGCCGTGATGCATATACCGTTGTTATCCCTCCACCTAATGTGACGGGCGTACTACACATGGGACACGTACTCAACAACACAATCCAAGATATCCTTGTGCGTCGTGCACGTCTCGAAGGGAAAAACGCTTGCTGGGTACCGGGTACTGACCATGCTAGTATCGCTACAGAAGCAAAGGTGATCAAACGCCTCAAAGAGCAAGGCATCAACAAGAGCGACCTCAGCCGTGAGGAATTCCTCAAACATGCTTGGGCATGGACGGAGGAGCACGGAGGTATCATATTGAAGCAATTGCGTACTCTCGGTTGCTCTTGCGACTGGGATCGTACGGCTTTCACTATGGACGAGACCCGCTCGAAAGCGGTAATTGATGTCTTCTGCGATCTATACAATAAAGGATTAATTTATCGCGGATTGCGTATGGTGAACTGGGATCCAGAGCGCCAAACTGCACTCTCTGACGAGGAGGTGATTTACCAAGAGGAGCACTCTAAACTCTATTACATGAAGTACTATGTAGTGGAGCCTGTAGGCGCAGAAGCCAATGCTGAGGGCAATGTTGTTCACAAAGATGAAAGAGGATACTACGCAGTAGTAGCTACCACTCGTCCTGAGACCATCATGGGTGACGTGGCGATGTGCATCAACCCTAAAGATCCTAAGAACCAATGGCTTAAAGGAAAACATGTGATAGTACCTAAAGTAGGTCGCGTTATTCCTGTAATAGAGGACCGCTATGTGGAGATAGAGTTCGGTACTGGTTGTTTAAAGGTAACTCCAGCACACGATGTGAATGACTATGCTTTGGGACAAAAATATGACCTCACTACCTATGATATATTTACCGCGGACGCGCATGTGAATGTAGAGGGGTTAGAGGCAGATATCTATCCTAATGTGGCTGCATACCAAGGCATGGATCGCTTCGATTGCCGTAAGCAGATTGTAGTTGATTTGCAAACTGAAGGATTGGTGGAGAAAGTGGAAGATTATACCAACAAGGTTGGTTACTCCGAGCGCACCAATGTGCCTATCGAACCACGCCTCAGTTTGCAATGGTTCATCCGTATGCAGCACTTTGCCGACATCGCATTACCACCTGTAATGAATGATGATATAGTCTTCTATCCTACGAAATACAAAAATACTTATCGCAACTGGCTAGAGAATATCAAGGATTGGTGTATCTCGCGCCAACTCTGGTGGGGACATCGTATACCTGCATTCTATATCAAATCTCTACTCGCGGAAACCGGTGCAGAAAACTATCCTGAAGATAAGATTATTGTTGCTCCTAATATAGAGGAAGCGGCTAAAATATCTGGTATTAGCGCAGAAGAATTGGTACAAGATGAGGGAGCGCTTGACACTTGGTTCTCTTCATGGCTTTGGCCAATTAGTCTCTTTGATGGCATCCAAAATCCTGGAAACGAAGAGATTAATTATTATTACCCAACGGCTGATCTTGTAACTGGACCAGACATTATTTTCTTCTGGGTAGCACGTATGATCATGGCAGGATATGAATATATAGGAAAGATGCCATTCAAACATGTATATTTTACAGGTATTGTGCGTGATAAACTCGGACGTAAGATGTCTAAGTCATTGGGTAATAGCCCTGACCCACTAGATTTGATCGAGCGTTTTGGCGCAGATGGTGTGCGTATGGGTATGATGTTGTGTGCACCTGCAGGCAATGATATTTTGTTTGACGATAGTTTGTGTGAGCAAGGGCGTAACTTCTGCAATAAGATTTGGAACTGTTTCCGTCTCATCAAGGGTTGGGAGGTAGCTGATAATGCGATGCCTGATACCAACCAATGGGGTGTTGATTGGTTCAACTCTGTACTCGCTAAGGCGCAAACTGAGGTGGCTGACCTCTTTACCAAATATCGTCTTAGCGAAGCGTTGATGGCTATCTATAAACTATTCTGTGATGATTTCTCGGGATGGTATTTGGAGATTATCAAACCAGCTTATGGTCAACCAATTGATTGCGCTACATATGAGCAAACAGTACATTTCTTAGATGTGATGCTAAAGTTGCTCCATCCATTTATGCCATTTATTACAGAAGAATTATGGCAAGCTCTTGTGGAGAGAAACGATGGTGAGTCGCTTATGGTCAGCCGTTTAGAAGAAATTTCTAGCGAGTCAGACATGGCTAATGCTTCTGACGTATTTGAGATTATTTCTGCTATACGCAATATACGTGCGCAAAAGAATATCTCTCCCAAAGAGGTTTTGACACTCGTCACTCCCGCCGAATTACCCGCTGTAGTGGTGAAGTTGGCGAATGTCGAATTGGCTATCGGCGCGGAGAAGAGCGCTGGTAGTGCATCGTTCATTATTGGTACTACTGAATATAGCGTACCATTAGAGAAATTCATCAATGTGGATGAGGAGCTGAAGAAACTTGAAGCGGAGTTGGCGCACCAAGAAGGTTTCCTCCGTGGCGTTATGGGAAAACTTAATAACGAACGCTTTGTCGCAAATGCGAAGCCAGAGATTGTGGAACTCGAGCGCAAGAAGAAAGCAGATGCAGAGAAGCGTATTGCTACATTAAAAGAGGCGATTGCCCAGTTGAAAGACTAAATGAAAGACCTGCAAGCACTTCGGACAGAAATCGACCAAATCGACCAGCAGTTGTGGGAGATAATTGGCAAACGTGTGAGTATCGCCCGAGAGATTGGCGAGTGGAAACGTGTACATAATGTGCCAGTTATACAAACGCAACGATTTCAAGAGGTACTTGATCATTCCCGCAATCTAGGGGAACTGTATGGACTAAGTGATGAGGTTATTCATGAAGTGATGGAAGCATTACATAAAGAAAGTGTCAGGGTTGAATCCTGACACTTTCTTTTTATGCAAATATCTCTATAATAGCGAAGTGTTGATTATTCGTGTGATTTGTTCTGTTTCTAGCAAGAATCCATCATGTCCAAATCGTGATTCGATTTCAATGTATTGACAATTAGGGATATATGAAGCCCATATTGTACTCTCACATGGAGGGAATAATCCATCTGATGTAATAGAGATCACAATACTTTTAGCTTTTATTCCTTGTAACGCTGTGGCTACTCCGCCGCGATTACGCCCTACGTTTTGACTATCTACACAATTGAGTAGGTAGTAGTAGGAATATGCATCAAAGCCTCTTTTCACAAGTTTCTCTCCCTGATAACGTTCGTATGATGCAGCTCGCTCTGCAAAAAGACAATTGTCATCCGCCTCCGATTGCGTCAGATTATATCCATCAAAACTGCGGTATGAAATTAGTGAAATAGCGCGTGCTGTTTCCAATCCTTTTTTTCCGCCTTCTAAATTAGCGCATTGACGGAAACTTGGATCTGTTTCCAAAGCCATACGTTGAACTTCCATCCATGCTGTTAGCCAAGGGGATACGCGTGGAGCAGTTGCAATAAATGCGGCATTTTTTATTACGTCACCTTCCATTATTGCCCATTCCAGCGCATGAAAACCGCCGATAGAACTACCGATTAGCAAATCTATCTGAGCAATACCAAGCTGCTCACGTACAAGACTAAAGAGTTTTGCGGTATCTCTTACAGTAAACTTAGGGAATTCTAAAGCTTTTCCTTCTTCAATCCAATGGCGAGGCCCCGTGGTACCATAAGCGGATCCAAAAATATTCACACAAACCACAAAATCTTTATCAGGATCGATACAGCAATTTTCTCCCACCATCTCTGGCCACCAATCTTCTGGATCGGAGTTGGCTGTTAAAGCATGGCAAAGCCATACCACGCGATCGCCTATCTGATATTGGCGGGGAGAGGTGTGATACACGATATTGAGACCGGTTATTATTTCGCCTGTCTCAAATGTGAAATTATCCTTGGTGAGCGTATGTAAGTGCATTTTCTATATCAGCAATAAGATCATCTGCATTTTCTAATCCTATACTCAATCGCATCAAGTTAGGATCTATCCCTGCCGCTAATAAATCGGCTTCGGATAATTGTCTATGCGTATGAGAAGCGGGGTGGAGTATACAGGTATGGCAGTCAGCTACGTGAGTTTCAATTGTCACTAATTGAAGGTGATCCATGAAGCGTTCTGCAAAAGCGCGATCCCCTTTTACGGCAAATGCCATCACGCCGCATGAACCGTTGGGCATGTATTTTAATTGTCGTGCATGTTCTGGATCATTCTCCAATTCTGGATAACGAATCCATGCTATATCAGGATGTTTTTCTAACCATTGGGCAATCTGCTTAGCACTCTCGCAATGGCGTGGCATACGCACATGTAAGGTTTGTAGTCCTAAGTGTAGATAGAACGCATTTTGAGGACTTTGAATTGACCCTAAGTCGCGCATTAATTGCGAAGTAGCTTTGGTAATATATGCCCCCTTGCCAAATGCCTGCGTGTAAACTAGACCGTGATAAGAGTCATCTGGTTCTGTCAAACAAGTATATTTGTCGTGGTACTTTTCCCAGTCAAAGTTACCACTATCTACGATTACACCGCCTACTTGTACGCCTTGTCCGTCCATGTATTTTGTGGTAGAATGGGTAACGATATCTGCTCCAAACTCAAATGGACGGCAGTTGATAGGCGTAGGGAAGGTATTGTCAACTATTAATGGTACACCATGTTGGTGGGCGATACGTGCAATACGTTCAATGTCCAAGATTCGCACATTGGGGTTAGATAGAGTCTCGCCAAACACTAATTTTGTGTTCGGACGGAAGGCCTTTTCCCACTCCTCATCGCTTGCATCTTGATCGATAAAGGTAATTTCTAAACCCATTTTGGGGAATGTAACACCAAAGAGGTTGTATGTGCCGCCGTAGATACTAGTGGTAGTAATCATGTGATCGCCCGCTTGGCAAATATTGAAGCATGCGAAGAAGTTGGCTGCTTGCCCAGATGAGGTGAGCATAGCGGCTACACCCCCCTCCAAGGCGGCTATTTGTGCTGCGGTGGTATCGTTGGTGGGATTTTGTAAGCGAGTATAAAAATATCCACTTTCTTCCAAGTCGAATAACTTGCCCATTTGCTCACTCGTTTCGTACTTGAAAGTAGTACTTTGGATGATAGGTACTTGACGGGGCTCTCCCTTTCCTGGATTATAGCCAGCTTGTACACATAATGTGTCGATATGTAATTTTTTAGTCATAATGAAATCAAATCAGCTGCAAAGGTACAAAAAAAAACGAATATACACAAAGCATTTGTGTAAAAATTCATTTCTCCCACTAACTCTATCCTCTAATTTCTCATGCTTGGAGTCGTATTTTTGCTTGTTTACTATTTTTTCTTCACATGCACCGCACAATAACCGCACAATAACCGTACAATAACCACACAATAATGAACCCATATGAAAGCTCCTTTGATATTTATATAATAACTAGCAAAAACCCCTTGAAATTTCTTGCAAGGGGTTGAAAATAAAAGGATTATGCTTGTTAAATTCGCTCTAAGTAAGTGAGAGGCATCCAGCCAGTATAGTTGCCTACATGCACGCAACACCACTCACCAAGAGTCTCGCTTATTTCCACTTTAGTGCCCTCATGTAGTGTGAATAAATCTGTTCCTGAACGATCAGGTGAGGACTTTATATTAACAATTCCTTGTGTGATAATGGCTTCTGATTGAGATACATCTCGCTGATGCAAACTACTAGCATTTATACCAGATACTAATGAAATAGAGAGTGCAAGCAAACTAGAATAGAAGGCTATTTTGCGCAACAAGAGCAAGTGATTAAAAGCAAAAACGAAGAAGCCCACCAATGCGAATAGGAATAAGGCAATTGATAGTATCTTCCATGTCTGTAATCCCAAGGTATTGCGGATTGCCTTTAACCAATTGGATAGAAAGAATGATTGTGTATCTTCAATGTTGTCTATAATGCGCGATTGAGCGAATAGTAAATTATGCGCTGCATCTTTATGGGATGGCTCAAGGCGCAGTGCCCGCTCATAAGCAAGAATAGATTGAGCCAGCTCTCCCTGTTTGAAATAAGCATTGCCGAGGTTATAATAGAGGTCTGCTGAAGGAGATTCTGCCAATATTTGTTGGTATTGTTCGGCAGCTTCTACATAGTTGCCTTCGGCATATTGAGCATTAGCTTGAGCGAATATTGAACTCAAAAATATCAGTAGTAATTTCATAACTTAGCGTTTTCTAATTGATTGATAATCTGTGTTGTATCTGTGTATAGATCTTGCATTGTATGATCTGAAATAGGGGCATATCGTGCAAATTCAGCGGTGGATAATACGCGACGTACTTCATCTATCATCTCATTAGAAATTCCCTTAGATGCAAGTATTTGAGCGATATTATCCTTGTTCAGTTGTGCAGTTGGGATAGATAATCGGTCGCTGAGATATGTCCATGCTGCACGCTCGATTTCTTCGTAGAATGCATCTTTTTTATTTTCTTTGAGGAGTGTAGCTGCCTTCTTCAAGCGTTGTTGTGCCACTTTATTAGCTTTTTTGTAGCGCACGCGAGTTATATCGGCATTCTCTTTGATTTGCTTACGGAAGATTATAAATAGCAAAACTGCTAGAAGGGATGGAATGATATAACACAACCAGAAAAGCAAACTGCCAAAGCGAATGATTTCTTTGTTGGGTGTGTTTGTTTCTAGTTCGCCTGTGTAGATATAGTGAATATCATTGCCAAATTGTTGAACTGTTTCTTTATTGACATAATTATTTACTACGGTAGCATTACTTTCCTCATTATTCCCGCGAGTAATATTGATTGTGTATTCTTGGGTGGTGAGGGTTTTGTATGTGTCTGATTGTGTGTCGTAGTAGGCAAATTGAACAGGAGGGATGGTGTATGTCCCACTTGCACGTGGTATAGCCAAGTACTCTATGGTTTTTGAACCACTCACTCCTGATGTGGTAACATTGAAATTGTTGCTAATCTTAGGGTCGTACACTTCAAATCCTTCTGGCCAATCTACATATGGTGTCTTAAGTAGTTTCATATTGCCGCTACCTTGGAGAGTCAGTGTTAGTGTGATGGCTTCATTGGCTTGTATCTCGGTGGACGATATTTTGCTTGAAAGACTAAACTGTCCGACACCTCCGCCAAACGCCGTAGGTTTAGCTGGTAATGCTGCTACGTGAATGGTAACACCAGGTGATTTAAGTTGCTTGGTAACAGTGGTGTAACTGTTGAAGAAATCATCAAAAATACTCCGTACTTGTGCTCTGTTTTGTACACGAACTAGAGCTTCAAATTGTGCGGGGTCAATTACTATATCGCCGCTGCGTTGGGGGAAGAGGATCGTTCGATAGAGTACTGCGGTCTGATAATTTCTACCATTATAATGTTCCAATTCTGTTTGAATTTCTCCCAACTCTATTTCTTGTTTGAGAAAGCCTTTAAATTCGGGGAGTTGAGTATTATTGGTTAATTGAGCTATATCTACTCCTGCAAAGTAGAGTTTGTAAGTCAGCTGAATCGCCTCTTGCTCATGCACATGGGTCTTGCTTACCAAGGTGCGCATGAAGATATTCTCTGAAGAGGCACTGCTACTCGTATTGGGATTGGATGTACTATTCTGCGACTGCGTATTGCTTCTTGTATCAGGTTGATCTGCTGGAAGTACTTTAATACGCACACCATTAGATGTATATTGCTCGCCATCAACTTTGATTGTGGCGGCGGGAATAGTAAAATTTCCCTCTTTGTTGGCTACTAATGTATAGGTATACGTTAGGTTGAACGATGAGGTACGTTTTCCATTGACAAAGGTCGTGGAAGAAGATTGTGAGGTGTAAGGGCCCGCAATGTAATCAAAATCCGCAAACTCGGGGGCGCGTAAATCTTTAGCACGTTGGTTGACGGAATAAGTTAGTTGAAATGGACGCCCCATGATTACCTGGGCAGGCGCTGATGCTTTGAAT
>JAEIGA010000645.1_pt1 | contig 51498 bp, 92 predicted proteins | sample 9270691 | NCBI WGS metagenome assembly JAEIGA01 (sample SAMN17057246, study PRJNA624740) | gut metagenome | biome: biome; isolation source: fecal sample | host: Bos grunniens | place: China: Xizang | collected 2019 | reverse complement strand
CGACATTGGCGACTTGCTTTTTATCATGAACCTTGGCATTTTGAGCATAAGGGATTAGCTCTGCCGTGGGCTTCATTATGATGTTCATTGTTCCTCCTGACTGAACCATTGACGATGAATCTCGCTGGCAATCTGCGCCATCATTACTGGCGGGACGCTCATGCCCATTATGAACCTTGGTTTCTGGTCTCCAAATTCATAATCTTGCGGAAACGTAGAACAAGCTATCTGATCAAATATTGAAAGCCGTTCGCCGTCAACCATCCGAATCCCGGCATCTTCGTTGGTCGTTAGTGTATATGCCACCCTCTCATCGTAATAATACATTGACGACCACAGCTTTTTCTTTCTCCCAAGCCTTTCAATGGTCATCCCAACGTACAAATCGCCTGACTTGCGCAATCTTACCCATTTCGCAAGTTCTGTATTTGGCTTTAGCGGTTCGCCATGCTCACTACGCACTTCACCAAACAGGATAGGCGGTTCTTTGAATGAGAGCGTCATCTTTGGAAAGCCCTGGTCTTTCCGCTGGGCAATGAATACTGTCCTCTGTCGCTTCTGCGGTACGCCCATGTACCTGGCATCCAAAAGAAAAAGCTGGGGTTTGTACCCAGCCATATCAAAGGCTTTGAATATTTCATTCACGTAGCCTTTGGCATTACCCTTGATTAGCCCGGACACATTCTCTGCGACCACTACTCTGGGTTGGAGCTTCTGGGCAATCTGGATGAAGTAGATGAACAGGTCATCCAGTCTCTGCTTTGCCTGTCCTTCCTTGAATACCTTTTCTTTTCCCCAGCCCTTTTCTCGCGCTCCTGCGGTGCTGAACACACTACAAGGTGGGGAGCCATCGAGGATATCCAGATAGAATAGCTCTTTTGGTAGCTCTTCATTCGGAATTTCTAAGAATTTACGAACATCCATCAGGTATGAATAGCGGGGATGGTTGTTCTCCTGATAGACCTTGTTCACCTTGGGGTCAATCTCGACATTGCCGATTACATCGTACCCAGCCAGCTTGTACCCCATTGAGGAACCGCCACCACAAGAGAAGCAGGAAAAAACCGTCAACCCATTCTTCGGAACTTTTGCGAGGTCTTTCATCCACCATTTATAGGGGAACTTATGGATTGAACTTGAATCCACAGCGGGGGCATTCGCACTGGAATTGCTCATCGCCGAAGTCCTCCTCGCTGTATTCTGTCGCTCCTTCACCCGGCTCAGATTCATCTTCACTGGATGGGGTAATATCCTCGATGACGCTATCGAAGCCGAAATCTGACATATCGAAGTCCAGCTCCAATTCTGCCAGTTCTTCACCAAGGATGGAGAAGTCGTAATCGGCGAGTTCCTGCGTCTTGTTGTGGGCGAGGGCATATGCGCGTCGCTGTTCATCGGTCAGGTGGTCGAGCCGTATACAGGGTATTTTTTCCAGCCCCAGTTCCAGGGCGGCGATCTGGCGTCCGTGTCCCTCCACAATGATGTTGCGATCACCCCAGATGCCGATGGGATCATTGAACCCCCCCAGCTCCCTTATGCTGGCTTTGATGGCTTCAATGTCCGCGCTGGCGTGTTTCTTCGCGTTTTTCTCGTAAGGCGTGAGGTCTCCCGGCGGGAGGTAGACGATTTTCAGTTCTTCCATGGTTGCCTCCTACATCAATAAAAAAGGCGGTCGGCGCATCTCTGTTCGCCATTAACCGCCTTTTTGCCATCGGTTACGAAGCACCTTCCCGGAGTGACCGCAGATAGGCGGTATAGCCCGTAGGCCGTCCTTCCCGGTGGAGGTTGAAGATCCCGACTGGACTTGTGTACACTTCATCCCGGCTTTTCATTCGGATGAAGCCGGGGAACCAAGCAGCCAGCTACGCGCCATTCGGCGTTTCACAAGCCATGGAGCTGCCGCAAGGTCTCGAACCTTGAACCTCCCGCTTACAAGGCGGGCGCTCTGCCAATTGAGCTATGACAGCATGTGCGCTTGCGTCGCTATTCTTCCTGTAGCGCAGGACTATTAGCGACGCCGTTGTCATTCTCTGTGAGGTGTTGCGCGGACGCTCACATCATCCCGGTGCTACCGAGCATCTGGTGGCGGGAGTGGGACTTGAACCCACGGCCTCCTGGTTATGAGCCAGACGAGCTACCACTGCTCTATCCCGCGACGTAGCCCACCTTTGCTCTGGCGTGGAACGCTTCGAGAGGTGGGCACCCATCCATCGCCGTTGTGAATCCTGTAAGCCAACGGGGACAGATGCGGTTCGGCTTATAGCCTTGAAAGGAGTGAACCAAAATGGCAGCCCCATCCGGTTCATGGCGCAGAGTGTAGGATTTGAACCCACGTGTGTTTCCACCAACGGTTTTCAAGACCGCCGTCATAAGCCGCTCGACCAACTCTGCATATCGCCGGGTTTCCCCGGCTTCGCGTTGTAATGTCCGTGGGTGGTTCGCTATGACCATTTTCGTGACGCCACGAAAATGCTATGCGTCCACGGCTCTTACCTCATTTCTGTGCTGTGCAGAAATTCACGCCCCGGCTGCTTTCCTCGAAAACGTCCAGAGCGATTTCCTCTGCCAGCCCGTTCCAGTTGCCGTTGTAGTCCGTCAGGTCATCATCAAAGAACTGGATGACCTCGGGTTTGAACAGAACGTAGTTCATCTCGCCTCCGGCGGGGTCGGTGCGGGTCTGGATGCTGTCAACGATCGGATTACCCTCGAACAGGGTCTTGAACAGGCCCACCACGTCCGTTTCGGCGTTTTCCTCGTCGAACAGGTCAACGCCCAAGGTGACGTTGCCGAAGGTCTTGACCTTGGTCAGCAGCCTGTCCAGCGCGATGAACTTCTCGTGGTTCCGTACTTGGATGGCAAAGCTGTAATCTGTCAGCCCGTCCTCCGGCTCGTAGATGTCGCTGACGATGATATCGGAATCGTTCTCAAACAGTGCCTTGACCTTCTTGACGAAGGTGTCCCACGGTGCTTCCAGTGCCAGTTTCAGCATATTGCCCTCCTGTAGTCTTGATTGCCTGTCTCCGTCCCCACCAACGTGAAAGGAGGCGGCGCGGGTGAAAGTCCGAAGCCCCGCGCACTTTTTTTAATCCCGCTCCCGATCATCCGCGGGAATGACCGGGTAGCACAACCTGTGAGACGGTTTCCCGTCCCGCATTTTTCGTGCTGGGGTTCGGCGCTTATGCCTTGCCCCAACTGTGCACGATAGGATTATACCTCGCTTCCATGTACCTTTGCAGACCCCTTTACGGCAGCGGCTCCAGAAATCCGTCTTTGATTTCCGAAAGAATCCAGAAGAACTTTCTACGCAACCGCTTGAACTGTCGTTCTCCCATCGGAGGCCGCGTATCCGGGTTGGCGTACAAGGCTTGCATTCCGCTCCGCGTGGTCACGGCTCGAAGCAGCGCCGCATACAGCACTCTCTCATCTTCTACCGCTGCCATTGCAGCCTGTTCGATCATACGCACGTCCCCCAGCAGTTTATCCCTCTTGGCTGCCGTCGCCGCCACTGGGTCGCTGATCTGTCCATATCCATGGGGCAGGAATGTGCCATATTCCTTGCCGCTTTTGTGGTAGACCGCTGGCGTGGGCGTTGAAATGCGAATGGTCAGCAGTGCCGCTGCGTCGCGCTTTTTCTGGTCGTATTGCAAGCAAAACATGACCAGCTCACGGTATCGTTCCCAGCTTATGCCCCATTCGTCCAGATTCTCTCGTCTCGGCATTGTTTACTCCTTCCGTCCCAGTAGTCGTTCCAGTCCCTTGACCGCACCGTCAATGTCCCCGGAGAGGGCCTGACCCCGCAGCGTTTTCATCTGCTGGCGGGTCAGTCCGTGATCTTTCAGTTGCCGAAGGAATCTTTTAATGCCCTGTTCCATTCCCGCCTCGCCTCCTTGTACGTATCACCCGCCACGCATCTGCCGCACTTCGGGCAGCGAATCCATGACGATAAATAATTGACCTTCATCACTGGCTCAACGCCGCAGCATGGCTTCGGCTCCTTGTCACTGATCTCGCAGTAGTCGTTGTTACAGGCCATCGTCTTTCCTCCGCTTCTTCATCAGCCGAACCGCCTGTTTCATGTGGGCGGTGGGCACGGTCAGAACCGTTATCAGCGTGTCCTCGTTGAACAAGTACACCTTGTCGCCATAGACCACGATGTTGTTCGCCCCGCCGTTGCCGCGCCAGTACAGCCAGTCCAGGTATCGTCTCAACCCGCCCTCTGTTTCCGTGCGGCGTATGCCGTTCGTCATGGCCTTGGCTGCGGCGCGCCGGACAGCCTTTTTTGGGATGCCGACGCGCTCGCGGGTTCTGTGTTCGGCGTGGCGTGTTACCGCGCACACCGCCATCATTCTTCCTCCCAGTCCTCGTCCTCGGCCTTGGTGCCGTCGCCGTGCCATTCGCATGGGTCATCATCATTGGGGCAATGATCGTCCAGCAGGATGGCGCGGAGCAGCCGCTGTTCCTTGGTCATCTGGTTCCACATATCCACGACCTCGAAGCCCTCGCCGCAGTCGGCGGCGACCTTTTCTGCCGCTTCCTTGTAGGTGAACCATGAAGCCTTGCACGGGCGGTTGGTGTACACGGGCATCCCATTCTCGTACCGCACGAAGCCCATGCAGTGCTGCGTGGTTTCGCCATCGTCCCGATACCACACCGTGTATCTGGGCGGGATGTGCGCCCTGCGCTTCTTGGGCTTGGGCTTTTCCTCGCCGCCGTCGTAGAACAAGGCCAGCAGGGCTTCACGGTTGTCCTTGGTATCGAACATCCACTTCTTGGTGATGTGCCATGCGTCGCTGCCCGTCTTTTCGATTATCCGGCCCAGCTCCTTGTCCGCTTCCTCGAAGCTGTCATACAGCGTAGCTTCCTCGATCTCGCTGGTGCCGACGATCACCCACTCCTTGACCTTGGCTGCCGACTTGCGCATATACTCGGGCAGATCACACCAGCGCACCACATCAACCAGGAATTCCCAGTTGCCTTCATTGTCGCGGGTGAAGATCAGGTGCTTCTCGCCGTACTCGCTCATGTTGATCTTGCGGCCCAAGTCGATGAGTGCGCCGTGCTCGATCACGTACCGCATCTTTTTGTCGCCGTCCCCGGCCTTATGGGCCAGTTTGGCTTCCTTCATGCACTTGCGGCGCTCGGTTTTCATCAGGTCGTTCAATTCGTCCAGCTTCACGTAAGTTTCGCCCTTGATGTCGTACTTGTTCAGATACATGGTTGCTACCTCCTTAGTTCAGCACGTCGCCGTCAGCATAGCCCAGCGAACCGTGGTGCGGGTCTGCGATCATCACTACGCAGGAATAGTGGGTCAGGTAGTACTTGCCGTCGATCATAATCTGCACCACGTCGCTGTCATCGTAGTCGCGCCACTGGGTGATGTAGCCCTCCACGATGTCCTTCTCACCCAGCCGGATGTAGGCGTAGGTGAAGGTCTGCACGTCCTTTCCCCATACCGCCCGGTTGCCCGTCGTTGCCGTGCCGCAGGCTGTCATTGCCAGAGCCATTGCTACCAAAACCAGAACCAACAAAAACCTTTTCATGCTTACCTCCTGTTGTCTCTTTTGTCAGAAATCTTCTTTGCTATCTTGCCGATGATGTGAACCATTTACACCCCCACGATTACTGCGATTGCGGGGATTACGACGTATCGAACATAAATGACAACACCTCGCATTCTTCCAGACCTCCTTGTCTTCCTATGCCTTGAAAGGGACTGTTTTTATACTCCCTTTCAACTTCCTACGCCCAGTTTCGGGCAGAAAGTGCAATTAAAAGTTTGTTAATCCGCTTCCGTGCCTGTCATGCCAGTCGTTTCTTCAACCTTCGCCGTCTTCAACATCCTTTCTGATCGCGTCGATGTATTCCAGCACAGTCCGAAGGTCAAGATCACCATCTTCACGCATTTCTTGAACGGCATCGCGCAGCCGTTCTAACGCTCCCTCATATGCTATCAGCAGATCGTATGCGTCCACCATGACCGCGATTTCGCAGTCCGTGTTTCTGTATGGGCACTGGCGTTTCTCGCAATCGGTCTTATAGATGGCGAAGTTCACGTGGGTCAAGCATTCCAGCCCAGCCTTCACTTTTTCTGGTTCAGTCATTGGTTTGCCCTCCTGTTCCAGGCTTGCTTCGCCTTATTCGTCGCGCTGACGATCTGCTCGTAGGCTTCCCCCGGCTCCTGACGATCTATGCTCTCGACCATCGATGAGCCTTGCGAGTAACACGTCTGGCACTGAACGAACCAGCAGCGCCCACAGGTGCGGTCATGCTCCAGCACAACCTTGACTTTCTCACTGCCGCAAAACGGGCACGATTTCAGTTCCATGCTATCTCCCTCCTTTGCTCGTCGGTTGGGGGTTGTGTCCAGCATCGCCACAACTTCCCCATGTATTTAATATCAGCTGCGATTTGTCCACACTCACCCAGCGTACAAAAGCAAATCACAATCTGCCACCGAAACAGTTTCTTGTGGTATTCAATTTGGCAGATTTTTACCCTCATGACATCTGGATTGTCAGCGAATTCCAAATATAAAATGTCGCTGCCTTGAAGTTCGAACTCTTCACGGGTCATTATCCGGGCGTTCATAGGTCTTTACCCCTTCCGTTAATCTGTCGATATCACCTTGGGTTTCCTTCCCGAAATATGGGCAGCGTTCCGGGGTGCAGTCTTCCTCAAACGGGAAATCTCCCACCATGTCGTAGTTGTCGCCATTGCAGCAGACCTCGTTCATAAGCCACTTGCAGCCGTCCGGGTCTTTTAGCGTTTCAAGGTAAAACCGACCATGTTCGTCTTTGCCCGTCTCAATCCATCGGCTCATTTTGTTACCCCCACCTGTTCACGCACATTGCATCCTCAACGGCTGTAATCAAGTCCTTCCCGACAACCGTATACCGTTCTCCTTTAACTTCAATCTCCACCTGTGCGTCATTAAACCAGTGTGAATGAATACGAATTGACAGCTTTGCAGGGTTATCGTAGGTCTGCACCTCACAAGTCACCTTGATAGCCATTATGAACTCACCTCCCTGTGCAACGACCTGTCCGCGCTGAATCCTTCGGGATAACGCCGCCGCAGCTTTTCAATGTTGTGTTCAGCTATGGCATCCATGCTCCAACCCATAGCCGCTGCCGCCTCCGCGATATACCACATCACGTCCGACAATTCATCGAACAGCTTGTCTCCGATCTCGCGCCCGTCCTGATACATCCCCTTCTTGACCAAATCGCAGCACTCGCCTGTTTCGCCAGCCAGTCCAAGCATGGCGTTCAGCAGATGTTCCTCCTGCGTCAATGCCGGGTTGCTCGTTCTCTGCGCCAATCCCTGATACTCATTAAGCGTCATGTTTATCCTCCTGCATTACCAGTCGCTTGATTTCCTCGTTGATGTACCACCGGGCCTTGCGTAAGTCCTCGATCTCGGTTTCCGGGTTCTTCTTCCCGGCTCTGGCGATGTACTTGATGGCGTTGCCCCGGTTGAAGCCCTCGCCGAATCCCCAGTCTTCTATCGCGTCGATAACCTCAATGCTGCCCGTGTTGTAGTGGGCTGGATGTTCAACGTTGCTCATGCTATGCTCCTTTCACTGTCACCGCATCCTCGGTCACATCCGCTGCGAAGCTGATTTCAAGGCCGATTGTGTCGTACACTTCCTGTATCGCTTCCTGCGATGTCAGCGTGAATTGCAGCTTGTCATATACATCGTTCAATACCCGGCTACAGCGCTCCTTACCGAAGCCGTGCAGCTCATGAAGCGTCAGGCAGATGGCGGCGAAACAGGTTTTTACCGCGCCGTCTTTGCCATCCTTCAAGCCCTTGGAGTAGGCATCTTCCTCGGCCTTGTGCATATCCTCGATAGTGATGCCATTCTTGCTGATTCGCTGGAACGCTTCGTTGTCCGCGATGCGCTGGGCGCGTTCCTCCGGCGACAACTTCCAGAATGCGTCGATTGCTGCTTGTCGCTGTTCGCGGGTCTGCTCCCGCTGGGCCATGCGCCGTAGTTCACGGCTTGACTTGGTAGCCCGTTGGAATTTCACCTTGCTCATGCTATCCCTCCTACCCGAACAGAACCTTGCGCAACTCACACAACCGGGAAAGGATTACCGTGCTGCTCTCCGCGTTCATCGCCATCACGTCACGGAAACTGCTGACGGGTTGCTCGCATTTGACTTCATCCTTGCGTAACCCAACCAGATTACCCATAATGTCTTCCATCAGTAGCCCCATTTCATTGAGGTTGCTTTGCGTCCGTTCTGCAAATTGCGCAATCGTCATCGTTGTCTGCGCTTCGGCCCTCGCCACAGCTTCTTTTTCTTCGATCATATGGCGCTCATAGGCCATGTCGTGACAAGTCTCACCAAACATCGTTATACCTCCTTCGGCTCAATCCCCAGCTTCTGCGCGATGTCGGCGGGGATGGAATTGAACATCTTAAGCGTCGGTAGAACAGTATCGTATATCTGTGAGTATTCGCTCTTCGCTTTAGACACAATTCCCGCATCTTCTAACCACTCAAACCACGTCTGATAAACCGGCTCCGGGTGCTCTGCGGCCCATTTCGCTACCTCATTTTCAACGTGCTTCCAGTCCGCACTATCGCCTTCTTTTTCGTAGATCGCAGGACAGCCAAAATCCCGCAAGTCGCACTTTTCGCAAGCGGTGTATTCGTTCTCTTGCCCCATCGAATTACACATCCGCTTCCAGTCCTTCATCGTCTGCACGAAATCAGCCACTATCTCGCCTCCTGTTTGTCTTTCTTTGTCTTTTTAATCGGCTTCGCAATACAATACCCGGTATATCCCCATACTGCCCACTTTACAGGAGATGTTTTGATTTCTTTCAAAACCGTTTCATTATCGGGCAGTTCAAACTCGATTTTGTACTTCACTATCTCGCCTCCTGTTCCTTCTGCCATTCTGTCAGAATGTATTCGATAGCATCCCTAAGGGAATAGTCATAGTCCTTGTCCTCTCCCGGTTCATTCTCCGCATATTTTTGATTCAGCCATTCCACCGGGATAGCGTCCACGGCATTAACTTCTTCCACGGCGTTGATTGCTTCACACACCCCGCCCAGCCAATCCTCACTATTTGATGGATTCTCACATAGGTTCTTGATATAGTCCGCATCTGGGAATACTGTCACGCTCACGATTGTATCAATCGCAGCCGCCCTTGATATCATGTCCGTCACGCCCTCGCCCCCATCCTGTACCGCGCCCAGTGGCACTTCTCGCCGCGCCTGTTCGTGCCGTACTCCCATTCCCTGACGATGTCCATACCGCCCTTGCGCAGGTCGCTGATGCGCGAGGCGAGGCGGTCAATGCCGAGGTCTGCGCTGGCTTCCCGCTGGGTGATGCTGCCGCGCTGCTTGATGTAGTCAATGACCAGCTTTTCCTGCGGGGTCATCGCTTCGGCCTCCTTCCGCATGACTTCATCTCATGACACACGCCCCCGTGGTACTCGCACATAGGCACGAGGTACCCTTCCAGCTCTGGCAGCTTCTCCGTCGCCGCGTCGCACATCAGCTTGACCGCATGGCGGGTCTTTGCGCTGGCCAGTGTACAGAGCCGCTTGTTGGATATCACCATTAATTCCTCCGCGTTCACATACAGTATCATGTTCACCGGGGTGTTCCTGGGCGCGGTGTCTCCGTCCATTTTGTTCTGGCGGTCGTTCCGCAAACTGGAAACAAACGGCACCGCATGGACGTGGCGGGTCAGGTGGGTGGCGATGTTGGACGGGATATCCTCGATCAGAAATGCGAAGTTGAGCACCCGGATGGGGCTGTGACGGGCGTTGAGCAAGTCCCGGATAAGCTGGGGCATCGGCGGCTCCTTCGGCACTGCCGTTTTACTCATGGTCGCCCACACGCACCGCTTTAACAGCATCAGTTCCTCTTCCCTTGGCCAGTAGATGCAAGTTACATTCATCTTTTTTCTCCTTTCAGTGTCCGTTGGTGAATCTTGTACTTCCGGGTTGAATCGTTGCGCATGGCTCGGCATCTTGGGCACATCCGCATCCCTTCCGTGGCGGGGCGCTTGCCGCACTCGGTACACAGGCCCTTGGCTATCCGTTCCTGCCTCCGGGCTGCCATGCGTTCTTTTCGCTTCTCACTGTCGCGGTCATGGTAGACCTTAATCTTGGCTTCACAGGCTTTACACCGAACGCACCCCGGCTCAACCCACATTCTTCCGCAAGTGGTACAAATCCCGCGTTCCTTGTACCAGTTGTACCGTTCTTTATTCTCGCGGCTGTGCTGCGCTTTTGTACGGCCCATGGGTCATCGCTCCCGGTTCCAAGATTTCAAAAAATCAAAGGCGTTGAAGATGCCCAGCCAGAGCATGGCCCAGGCGGTCAGAATGGCCCCTCTGACGGGATTCATGGGCTGGGTGTAGTATTTCCTCGCCAGCCGCTTGCGCGTCCTCTGCCACCGCTTTTCATCCGCTATGGCGCGTACCCCGTCCTTGGCATGGAGTTTCTCGTTCTCGGCCTTGACTGCCCGAAGCTCCACAACGCTGGCCCCCTCAGCGATTGCAGCCGCCATGCGGGGGTCTGCCGTTTTGATCTCAACTGTTCGGCTCATTCTTCCGTCCTCCCGAGTATGTAGTCCGTGGTCGTGTTCAGCGCATCTGCCATGTACACGACGATGTTTGCCTTGGGCATCCGTGCTCCCGTAATGTACCGGGAGATGGACACCTCGGTCACGCCGATCTGGTTCGCCAGTTCCCTTCGGGTCATGCCCCTCTTTTCCAAAAGGGTTAGAATCCTTACCCCTATGTTCATTTTTGGCCTACTCTCCTTTTCGTCTTGGCGCGTTTGCAGTTGCGCTCGATCGTCTGTTTTGTGTGGGCATCGGCATCCGCTGTAATCCTTGCCGCTGCCGTCTGTGCGTGGTAATCGTCCAGCCATTCCCGGTATGCCACACACTGGGCATGGCATACCGTGGTATGGATTGGACATTTATAGCATGGTGAGTTCTTCATTCCTGCATTGCGTCGTAGATGATGTCCATTGTCTTTTCGACCGATTCCTTGACATGGGTGTAGAGGTCATCATCGCCAGAAAACTGCACCAGCGTGTCCTGGTTGTTTGTCGCGAATACCGCAGAGACCATATCGCAGTTGATGTATATGGGCTTGCCTGATGTCAGAGTCAGCTTTGCAAATCGTGCCATGCTATCCTCCTATGCCCTCACGCTCATGTTGCTCTCGCGGTAGAACTCCACCCCAGGAATCTCCGCTTCGCCGTTGCGCCACTTGGCGATGTTGTTCAGTGCCGCCTGGTTGATGGTGCGCAGCTCGTAGCCCTCGAAGTATGCGGGGACAGCCTTGGGGTCGATGACCCGCGCTTTCCATGTGGTGCGGACGGACACGCCCCTGGCGGTCGGCTTGGCTTCGGCTGCGATCTCGCCGATGGGCACTTCCTCTGCCATGTCGCGCATGATCTCGGCGGTGTCGGTGTCTCCCTGTTCCTCGGCCTTGGCTGCGATGGCTTCCAGCCGCCTGACTTCTGCTTCACGGGCTTTCCGTGCGGCTTCCTCCGCTTCCCGGCGCTTGCGCTCCACCTCGGTGGTGTAGGCCAGCATGGCCTTTTTGATGATGCTCTCGGCTTCCTGGAGGGGCTTGAGCATCTGGGTTTCCTTTGCCACCAGTTCCTTGTGGGCGGCGTTGGCGGCTTCCTTGGGGCCTTTCCAGTATTCCTTGACGGCCTTGATGCGGGTCTTGACCTCTTTGAGGTAGTCAGTGCCCTTGTCGTAGTCCTCGTGGGTGCTGATCGTCAGCTCCCTGGCGATCTTGACCATCAGCGCACCGCCCTGTTCCAGTTTCTGCTCCATCATGGCATCCGTCTTGATAGCAGCTTCCATCGTTCTGTCTCCTTTCATGGGTGGGGGCGGTGGTGCCGCCCCCGGTCTATTAATCAGGCGTCCATTCCTGGCTGGTAGGGGTAGCGGTCGCAAATTTTCATCTGAGTCTGATTGTGGGCGAAGCTGTAGATTGCGCACTCGCACCGCTGCAAAGTCTCCGGGCTGCTCTTGTGGCTGCGCACCCAGTCGCGGAGGTTCAGCGCGTGGCGGGGATTGTACCTCTCGCAATAGTCCACATCGTTGTTGCGGTAGACCTGGACGAACCGCCGCAGCGCGTCCTCGCTTTCTCCGCGATAGTAGGCCGAGATGATCGCAACACCCACGATGGTGTGCAGCTTCGCGCCGCTGCTGCCTGTGCTGCCACGTCCGATGATGGATTCGATCACCGCCACATCGTCGTAGTGGCGGTCGATGTAGCTGATTATCTCGGTGGCTTCCGGCATCGAGGAATTGGTCTTGATCTTCATCCTCATGTATGCGCTGACGTAGCTGCTCATGTTCTTGTAGACCGCATCGGTGATTCCGCTGATCTGCATGATGTTCTGCGTGGTGCGCTTGGTGCCCGTGTCGATGGTGAACGCTTCACCGTCGGTGTGCTGCACACCGTAGGTTACCATCATCGTGATGGGAACGTTTGCCATCACAATGGCTTCCAGCCGATGCTGACCGTCGATGAGCTGCCCCATATCGTCGAACCCCAGCCCTTGGTGGGTGAGGTTCCACCCGCCAGCTTTCATGATTCGTGCGTACCGCTTCACGGTGTTATGGTTGAGCCGCCTGTTGTTCTTCATGTTCTTTGCCAGCATGGCTTTCGCCATGTCCGGGGTGATCGTTATGACCTTGCTTTCCATCATTGGTCTGTTGCTCCTTTCATTGTCTCAGGTATTCGAGGATTACATCTCGGGCTTCTTCCCAGCCCTTGCATACCACCGCGTGGTTGCCCACACGGTTGAGTGCGGCAATCCAGCCGCGCTGTTCGTCGCTCACCCTACCGCCCTTCCTGCGCTTCAGTTCGATGTAGAGCGCCGTGTGAAAAGCGTTTGGAACGGGTAAGCAGACATCTGGCACTCCCGGCCTTACGCCCTGGGCCTTGAGGTTGGCAGCTTCGATTGGGTTGCGGCTGCCACCGTTGGGAATGTGGTAAAGAAGCGCAAGCGCCGGGTACTTGCCCTTTGCCCACTCTGCCCATTCAAACAGGGCTTTTTGTTCCTGGGCTTCAAACGGGACGCGGCCCACGGTGGTTTTTTTTGTCTTTATCATCGACATCCTCCAGTATCTTGGCTCCAAGACCCAATAGCCCAACTATTGCCGCGCAGAACATCAGAAAAACCGCTATGGCGAAAAACGCCACAATGCCGATCTCCGCGCCGTGTGTTACCCACTCTGCAAACATTCCCCTTTCACCTCCTTGTCCGTGTAATCCCACCTGATGCACGTTATTCCCATGCGATGCAGTGTCAGCAGGAAGTCCTTTGCTTCCAGCTTATTTTTGACGGGGATTTTGTAGCTCCCCGTGGTGGTCTTAACTTGCAGTATCATCGTAGAACCTCATATTCATGGGCTTGAATAAGCACCATGTTCGTCCGTTCGCGCCCTGGCGCTGCTTTGCAATCTCTACGGAGAAAGGTTTGCCGCTGGCGTTCTGTGCCCGTTCCCATATTCCCTGATGCGCGGGTGTGATACGCTTGAGCGTTGGGTCATCCGGGTTGTCGGGGCTGTGGATCAGCAGCACATTGTCGGCATCCTGTTCAAGATCGCCCGACCCTCGCAGCTCGTCCAAGGTGGGCGCTCTGCCGCCTTTCTTGGAATCATCCTGACTCTGCCTACGGACTTGCGCTGCCGTCAGAATGGGTATGTCCAGCTCCAGGGCCAGCTGCTTGAGAGCCTTTGAGATCGTGCCCAGCCGTTCGCGCTCGGCTTCGGTCTTTTCCGTGGTTCGCAGAAGCTGGATGTAATCCACCACCAGCAAGTCCATCTCTCCGCGCTGGACGGCGTGTCTGGCTATGTTTGCCAGCCGTTCCACCGTCAGGCCATAACTCTGGTAGATGTGGAGGTGCTGACTGACGCCGCTTTCGTCCAGTTCCGTCAGGCCTTCGGTCATCCTTTCCCAGTCTTTGTCCGTCAGGCTTCCCGTCCGCTGGCGGTTGATGCTGACCAGCGAGGTTGATGCGAGGGTGCGCTGCCCCAGCTGGAGGGCACTCATTTCGAGGGAAAAGTACCCCACGTGCTTGCCGTTCCTGGCGGCGTTGATGGATGCCGTCAGCAAGAATGCGCTCTTGCCCTTGCCCGGTCGTGCGCCCACGATTGTCAGCTCCGGGCTGACCAGTCCCCCGCAGAGATAATCGTCCAGTTCATTGAATCCCGTTGGTATGGGCTTGGGCTTTTTCTCTGCTGCTTCGAATGCCATGATTGCGGCTTCCCCTCCGCTGATCCATCCCGCGTCCTTTTGCTGAGTGCGGGAAGTAATGTCATTACAAGCGCCCTCTATCAGCTCGATAATCTGGTCGGCGGTCATGCCTTGCTCTGCTGTCCGGCGGTTGATCGCTTCCGCGATGGCTTGCAGCCTACGAAGGTTCGCCTTTTCGAGTACAATGTCGATATAGGCTTCCACGTTTGCTGCGCTCGGCACCGACTGGCTAATGTCAATCAGAAATCCAGCGCCGCCTATCGCATCCAGCTTGCCCCGCCGGGTCAGCTCTGCATCCACGGTCACAAGGTCAACCTGTTTGCTTCCCAGGGCGAGTGTCAGCATAGCGCTGAATATCTCCCGATGGGCGGGGTCGGCGAAATCGTCAGGCCGCAGCCGTTCTATCGCCGTCCCCGTTGCCTTGCTTGACCGCAGCATCGCGCCCAGGACGCTTCGTTCTGCTTCGTAATGAGCGATCATCTGACCATCTCCATGCTATCTGCGTCCACCCACCGGGGTGCATCCCTCCGGCTCGATAAACTCATCGCCTTCGTGATACTCTTGATAGGTCGGATAATATTCATCATCCGCTGTGTCGGTCGCGCTGCTCTCATCCTCCCAGCGCCGCTGGTTGAGGTAGGTCGCCGGGTGGGGAATGTACTGCACTTCTTTGCCCTTCCACTCACCGTCCACCCGCCGCTTCACGTCAGCGAGGATTGTGGAGGTGAGGGATTGGGAATCGTCCGCGCCAGTCTTCCCCCATGCCTTGACGGCGTTCTGCTTCGCTACCTTGCGAGGGTAGGCGTTCCAGAACTCGATGAAACCGGGTGAAAAATCACCACCCTCGCGCTTGCGCGTAGTAGATTTACTCTTTGTATTACTCTTTATATTACTTACTTGGGAATTTCCCATGGCTGCCTTTGGATTTTCACAAGGCGGCCTTTGGAAAAGCACAAGGCAGCTTTTGAGTTTTCGCGTCCTGCCGTCGAATGAAAGTGCCTTGATGTAGCCCAGGTCGATCAGCTTGGAAATCGCCGTTGAGACCTTCCATTCGCTGCACTGGCAGAACTTGGCGATATACTCATTGCTGGCGTAGCATCCATCATCACCGCAATCCAAGCTATCAATCTCGGTCAGGATGATCTTGTCGAGGGCGTTCAGCCTTTCGTCGAGCCAGATTTCCTTGGGAATCCATACGCCTTTGAAGTCTCTCTCCATGGGCTACCTCCGTCATTTGAAGGGCAGTTCATCATCGTCCACTTCGGTGAACTCATCGGGGCTGGCATCATCCCGGCTCGGCGGGGGCGTAGGGCCATGGTCATTGTTGGGGCTGCCCAGCCCTTCCACACTGTCGGCGATGATCTCGGTGACGTACCGCTTGGTGTTGTCCTGCGCCGTGAAGCTGCGCTTCTGAATCTGGCCCTCCACCGCGACCATGCGGCCCTTGGTGAGGTACTTGTTGCAGAAGTCGGCGGTCTGCCGCCATGCGACCACGGTCAGGAAGTCCACATCGTACTTGCCGTCCTTGTTCTTGACCCGCCGCTGAACCGCGACATCGAAGGTGCTGCGGGAGACCCCGCTCTGGGTGGTGAACGCTTCCGGGTCTTTGGTCAGGCGACCCGTGATGATAACCTTATTCATTGCTTCCTCCTTTCGACTGATCAGCCATTAATCTCGACAGGAGCGCTGCCCTTACAAAGGGTTCATCTCCATCCATCGCTTGGGCGATCATCATGATGCTCATGTGACAAATGACATTCATGACCCGGTCATCGTCAACATCGGCGAGGAACGCGAAGCCGTCAACCTCTATTCCCCGTTCCAGTTCCTCACTGATTTCTACCTCATCGTTGAGCCGTTCAACCCTGATCCTGTAGTTTGCCACTATCTTTTCCTCCTTTTTTGAGCTTGTAAATCTTGCAGATGGTCTTGTCGGCGACTATTCCGTGCTTGCCCAGGTGGTACTTTTCCATGAAGGTGTCTCTGCCTATGGTGTGTACCTCTGTGTGGTGTTCTCGGCACAAGGGTAAAACCTCCATGCCCTCGTGAATGATTGTGTCCCTATTCCTGCCCATGCCGATGCTCTCATAATGGTGGAGGTCGGCCTTCGCGCCGCAGATCGGGCACTTCTTGTTGATCAGGCAAGCGTAGACGTAATCGTCCACATCGTCGATGTAGTCCAGCATGGGCTTCTTGGTTGGCACATCGTTTCGCACGATGAACTGCGCCAGCCATCTCTGGAAGGCCGCAACTATGCTCATGGGGGCGTTGGAAAGGCTAAACATCGAATCCGCAATCTCCAACAGCTCCCCGCACCAGAAGTCCAGCTTCAGAACCTCTTTCGTCGCTTCGGTCGTGTCCCCCGACCAGTCGGCGATCTCACGTATCATCGCGTAGCAAGACCGCCGCTGCTTGTCGGAAAGGGGACGGGAATCGATGAACTGAACCTCGACCTCTTTGTACTCCCGATGGCACATCCGGGTGAAGTTGTCGTATGGGACTTCGATGGTCACCACGTTGCGGCGTTCGTCGTAGTTGGTGATCTTGCCCCGTACCCTGTCGATGACTTCCATCAATCAGCCCTCCCGGCCCACTGTTCTGCCATCGCCTTGGCGATGCCGGGGAATGTCTTGCTGCGTTCCTTCGCAACCTCTGGATCGCCGTATCGATGCCAGCGTCCGTCCTGTCTGCATCCCCACTTGCTGCCATATCCGGCATATCGTCCGTCCTTGGTGAAGCGCTGATTCAGCCACCCCCCCCTCGGGTTTTTGGAGGATTTCCGTTGGCACCAGCTTTGGCAGCCCCTTCAACCAAAGGCACGTTTGCTTGGTGTATGGATGCCCGAACTGGTATGGCTGGATTATCTGATCTGGCTTTCTGTAGTGGGTGTTCATCCATCCTATCGGGTTTTCGATCGCGATACACGGTGCGTCAGCTTCCACAAAAGCCATGAAGAATCTTGCGGCTTCTTCGCGGTTCCGCGCTCGTTCGATTGCCTTGGCACCGTAGCGCTCAACATTGAACCATCGGTTCCCGGACACCGTCAGGTACGTGCACGGGGGATGCGCTATAATCATGTCCCACTTCTCGGTCAGAAGGGGTATCACATCCTGCTGCAAGTGCCACTCGGGATGTCCACCGCTGCACTCTTGAATATCGCAGGAGTACGCTTCGTGACCGAGCCGCCGCATCTCGATGGTGACGGCCTGTGATTCTTCACAGGCTACAAGGATTCTCATGTCACCCCGCCTTTCTTTTCCTGTTCAGAACCTTCATGCACTCGAAGCAGTAGACCCCGTTGTAGGTGATCTTGCTCTTGCCGATCAGCTCCGCTGCGTTCATGGTCGTGCCATCCGGCAGGGCTACGCCCGTGATGATCTTCCCGCACCGTTCGCACTTGGGAATCGCCGCTGCAGCGTTGTTTTCGTCGATTCTCTTGATTTGCCACTGGGCATCGTTGTAGGAGAGGTTTTCGAGTTCCGCTCCAAACTCTTGCATGATGTCCACGTAGTCATCATCGCTGGCGTTGTCCCGGATGTAGGCTTTCTGTTCCTCGGTGGCCATCGTGGGCGTTTCCGACTTCGGTTCGTTCTTGGGCTGCGGCTTGGGTTCCGGCTTGGGCTTGCTTTCCGACTTCGGTCTGCTCTTGCCCATCTCGTATACCACGTTGTGGGTCTTGCTGTTGATGATCACCAGGCGGTTGATCTCCCGATGCTCGTTGTAGCCGATCTCGCTGACCTCGAAGCGGTCATAGCACACTAATCGGTTGGGGTTCCGTTCGTCCTGCTTGATTGTGCAGTTCGAATCGTTAATCCAGATGTAAGGGGCGGTGTACAGTTCGCGTCCAATGCCCCAGTTGACCCCGGCCCTCTTGAAGCTGTCGGATGCCAGCCCCTTCTGGGCTTCGGTGTTGCTCTCAGTGCCGACGTCCTCCTTGTCCACCCAGCAGCCCTTGTCTTCATCGTAGATGGAGATGATGCAGTTGGCGTTATCGCGGGTGTGGTGCCTCTGCCAGTTCATCAGGCCGAATGTTTCATCGAGGATTGCCATGTCGCATCTGGCGTCTTTGTAGAGCAGAAGCTGGATGCCGTTCTTCTTGACCTGGGATATCCTGCAGTCGATCTCCCGCGCCGTCAGCAGCCTGATCGGATGCTCTTTCATCACTGTGCCCTCCTTTTCTTTGGGTTTGAAATGTACTGGTAGAGGGTGTCCTCCAAAGCGTACAGCTTGTTCTGTACCAGCATCAGGTACTTGTCCTTGCCGAGCACTTGCGCCAGCTCGTCCATCGCGGTTTTCACGTGGGCATAGGCTGCGTCGATGTGTGCCTGTTCATTCCTCGTCATCTTCATCATCATCCTCTTCGTGGTTGTCTGCCCACATGGCATCCTGCTGGCAGTTCCACTCCAGCTTTTCGTAGAACAATTCCGTAAGGGCAAGCATTGACAACCCCTCCATTCTGTGATAGAATATTAATGACAGTTTTCCATCGCTGTCTGTTGTTTGCCGTCACGGGCTTCCCACCGTGGCGGCTTTTTACTCTCCGATGTCATCCCCAATGTACCGGGTAAAGAATGCGTCAGCACCTTCCCTGTGGATCAACACTCTCCGTCCCTTGCGGATGATCGGAAACTCCGGGTGGGTGCGATACAGCCTGTCAAGTTCGCGCTCCGATAGGCTGTAGCGGTAAGCCGCCGCGCTGCGGGTCAGTAGGTACGGCGCTTCATCCAGCAGCGCGTCCATTCTCGCTTCGCTCATGCCGCACCCTCCCTCACTGGGGAACTGTAGCGGACGTGTCCGTCGCTGTACTTCGTTACGTCCACCGTCTTGAACGCAGTTCCGTCTTCGTTGATGATGACCTTGCGCTCTGCGTTGAAGTAGGAATCGTCTACGCTGATGTAGCCGTTCGCATCAATGATTGCAGACATGAAATCTCCTGCCGGGTTGTACTCCAGGTACACCTCCAGCATCTGCTCTGCCAGTGAAAGCAGTTTCTTTTCGCACTCTAACCGGGTCATGCTGGTTCCTCCTTTCTCAGTAATTCGTCGGTCGTGCAGTTGAGCGCTTCCGCGAGTTTCACGGCGTTCTCTGCCGTGATTCCCATTTCCCTCGTTTCGTACCTCGCGATGCAGGAGCGGTTAATCCCGGTTGCAGTAGCAAGTTGTTCCTGGGTCATATCCCTTGCTTCACGAAGCCGTTTAAGCCGCGAGCTAAAGATGCTCATTTACTTCTTTTCACCTCCTTGGTTTGATGCTTATTTGCTACACTTGGTATTGTAGCATATTTGCTCCAAATCGTCAATAGGAAAAGACGCATTTATACTATTTCTTTTCTGTTGCATTTGTGCTACAATATGTCACATGGGAGGTGTAGCGCAAATGAGGACTATTGGAGAGAACATCAAAGCCCTCCGGGAACAATCAGGTTTGACGCAGGATGCTCTCGCTGAAGCAGCAGACGTGAATCGCGTTACTCTTGTTAAGTACGAATCTGATAAATCCATCCCTGGAGCAAAGGTGCTATCCCGACTCGCGGCAGCCTTGCACGTCAGACCCGATGTTTTACTCGGCAACGGCGAGGAGGACATGAGCGAAGAAGAACGCGAACTCTGGGAACTCCGTGAACAAGTCCGGCGCGACCCGGAACGGCATTATCTGTTCTCGCTTGCCAGGGACGCGAACATCGACGATGTACGGCAAGCGGTAGCTATAATCGATGCACTCAAAAACACCAGGAGGTGATCTCCACGCTTCTTCCTTCCGGCTGCTGTGTGCGGCTTATCGACTTACCCGTATCTGTTGGTGCCATGGTAGCTTTTGACGAAGATGGCTTTGCCAGCATCTACTTGAATGCCAGACTGTCCCATGAAAAGCAACAGAAGGCTCTGCGCCACGAGTTGCGTCACATCAACGGTGACGATGCATACAACGCCACCGACATAAAGGTCGCGGAGCGGTGCGCTGATGGTACCTCTGCGGATTACAAGCCGAAGATCATTCGAGCCAGCGAACTACCCAGAATGCTGCACAAACCCGCGCCGACCGCTGCTGTGCTTCGTGATATGGCTACGTTGAAGCGCCTGGGCATTCTGACGAATGGCTGGCGGGATGACCCGTTGCTGAATTTGCCCGACTACTATTAACTCTGGAGGTATCGTATGAATGTATTCCCAATGAACAGAGACGAAGCCAAAAAGAAACATTGGGTTGTACGTTGGCTCCGAAATATTGGTTATCTGATTTGCATAGCGAGTACAATCGGCGGCGCTGTTGGTGCGCTGCAATATGCGGGAGCAGTATTACCGCCTGTTGATGGCAGTTATGCTTTTCTTATTGCGGCTCTTACGCTGATATTTGGTGGGCTTATTGGTTTAACCGTTGGACTTGGTATATCGCTGCCGTATTGGGCTATATCGTTGGCTTTGGATGATCTGCATACCATGCGCCAGTATATGCAAGGCTTTGTTATACTTGGTGACAAACAAGATATAAACTGACTGGGCGCACACGCGCCCTCTTTTTATAGGAGGGGCTATGGCAAAGAAGAAAAACTCCCGAGCGAGTAATGGGATGGGGTCTGTCCGGCAGCGTTCCGATGGTCGGTGGGAAGCGAGGTATACCACCCCGGACGGTCGCCAGCGGTCGGTGTATGCCAAAACGGAAGCAGAGGTCACAAAGAAGCTCCGGGCACAGTTGCATGATCTCGACACAGGGCTGTGGCGGGAGCCGTCAAAGATGAAGATGTCCACGTGGTTTGAAATCTGGCTGACGGAATACCAGGGCCACAACGCCGACAGAACGGTCTTGAAGTACCGCTGCATCGTGACCAATCATTTTGTACCGATGCTGGGCAACATGAAGGTCAACGGGGTATTGCCCTTGCACATCCGGCGCGTAGTGAACGACCTACAGAAACATGGCCTTGCCCCTGTCACCATAAAAAACTACGTGCGCATCCTCGGTGCTTCTTTCCAGTGCGCCATTGATGCTGGGCTTATCCGGGAGAACCCCGTGGACGGGGTGAAGGTTCCCAGAACGCCGCCGACCAAGTTCACCGTCATTGATCGGGCAGACATCCCCGCGTTCATCTCGGCTGCGATGGATACCCCATACCCCTATGAACTCCTGCTGATGTTTTACACTGGGCTGCGGGTCGGGGAGCTTCGCGGTCTGCAGTGGGCCGACTGTGACCTTGATGCTTCGACCCTGACTGTGGAGCGTCAGCTTCACCCGATCAACCACGATCTCAAACGCTTCACCCCACCCAAGTACGGCGAGGTCAGAACAATCCATGTGACGGAGGAAGCCGTCGAGGTTTTGCGAAACCAGCGCAAGCGTCAGCTTGAACAACGGCTTGCTTCCGGCGGCTGGGAGGATGATGAAATCTCCCGCGATCTGGTGTTTCGTATGGAGAACGGGCACCCTCACAACGACCGCACCGTCTACAATGCGGTCAAGGCTGTAGGTGAAGCCATCGGCAAGCCGGAACTACACCCGCATGACCTTCGCCACTCTTATGCCATCGCTGCGCTGCGGTCTGGTGTGGACGTGAAAACCGTCCAGCACAACCTCGGTCACAAGACCTCTCAAATGACCCTTGATGTTTATGCGGCCTACACGGAGGATGCCGGGAAAGAGGGCGCGTCCAAGCTGTCCTCGTACCTCAAAAACACCCAGAAATGAAACCGTTTAGGGTATTATTTAGGGTCAAACCAAAAGAAAAAGCCCAGGATCGCCGTGTTTCCGGGCTATTCTTATGAAATGACTTTTAATTATTATTTCATCCGTGGCATTTGCACATTGATACTTACGGCTACTCATGGCTATTCCAGTCCACTTCGCTTCTATTATAAGTGTGGGCGATTTTGGGGTGATGTAGACTGTGGTAGCCTGGGGTAGTCTGGGGGACAGGGTAAAAACAGGGTCAAAAAGCCCACCCCGGTCAGAGGTGGGCTTGTGCTATTCCTGTAGGCGCTGAATCACGCCGTTGTATAGCCTGGGCATCAATGCCTGGACGGTGGACATGAGTTCGTCGATGACAGGCCAGACCGTGGACGGGTCTTTCCCGTTGATGATCTGCGAGAACTCTGTATCGCTGCTGTAGTTGATGGTCGGCCCATTCGCGTAGGAGTAGCCGGAAGGGAGGAACGAGGGGGAGCGTTCCTCATCCTCGGCTTTTCCGTACAACTCATTTTTGATGGTCAGAAACGCCGCCAGCTTGATACAAGTGTTGGCGTTGGGGTTGCGTTCGCCTTGACACTCGGCGATTGCCTCTATGAGGTCGTGCTCCGTAATCAAGGCGCGTCACCTCACATCTGCTCCATCTTGTCCACCAGGCGCTGGATGTCCCTCTTGATGGCTTCGTTGGGTGCGTCCTTCATCAGGTCGCGCAGTTCCTCGATCATGCCATCGTCCCGAGAGTAGCGGCCCATGCTGTCCCTCCGGGCGTTCATGCGCCCACGGGCATAGGAGCGGCCCTCACGGGAATACCGACCACGGGCATAGCTGCCGCCCATGCCGTCTGGGTAGGAACGACCGCTGTACTCGCCGTCTTCCTCGTAGGCTTCGATTACCCGGTCGAGGTTCTTCATGGCGTGTGCCAGCTTGTCGATCGTGTCCAAGGAGCCAGCGGTCAGTTCGCCCTTCTCGCCGTACTCCTTCAGCTCTTTGCAGAGCATATCCTTGAGTTCGTACAACTCGTGCATTGTTCTATCCTCCTTCCCGTCAGGCTATGCGGGTCACGGTCAGATTGGCGTTTTTGACAAGAATTGCGGGGGACGGGTCAGCAGCCGTCAGGCCAGCAGACGTATTCTCCACGGCAATCGTATAGCAGCATCCCCTGGGTACGGTGATGATCGCCGTGGAGGTGACGTTGCCGAAGTTGTTGTCTGTGGGGGGATTGTCCGCAACCGCCGCCGGGGTGAAGATCGCCTTGCTCGTCTGAATCGGCTCACCGTCGATGGAGAGGGAGACAGAGATCGGGCCGACCGTCCCGTCAGACGGAACCGCAATATTGCCATTGAAGGTCACCTGGTACCGGGCAAAGCACCCGGTACCATTGACACAACCACGCAGAGTAATGATGCCGGAGCCATTGCGGTGAATCACATAGCCCCGATTGCAAGGAATACTGTCCTGCAGCAGCACGTTCTGGTTTGGCAGAACGGTCTGGACAGGGTTGTACACATACTCGGCCATGGTTATCCTCCTTTACGCCACAGCGCCGCAGCCACAACCCATGTTGCCCAGATTCGGGCCAGCACAGGTAAACACGGGCTGGTTGCCATAGACGGGAACCGTGTTGACCGGGCAATTCTTCAGCCTGTTGTACAGAGCATCAACCTCGTTGGTCATGCCCTGGGCAAACAACGCATTCTGGTTCGCCTGGGATTCACGGAACGCGGCCATGTTGACCTGGTTCTGCAGCGCGACGTTCTCACGCTGGGCAGACGCCAGCTGGCCCTTCACGCCGTCCAGTTCAAGCTGGCACAGCTTGTCGAGAATCGCCTGTGTGCTGCGGGTCTGAGAATCGATGATGTCGCGAGTGTTCTGCATGGCCTGAGTACGGTCAGCGCAGTTTTCGGTCGCCACGGTGTACTTCAGATCGGCAAGGCCAGCACGGTTGTCGCAGCAGCACTGGGCCAGCTGGGACTGGATGCCGTTGAACCCCTGGAGGGTCGCGGTCTGCGCAGCGAAGTTCTGCTGCATATCGGCGATCTGACGGGCGTTGTTGGCGATCTCGGCCTGGGCGAATCCATTAGCCACGCCAGCGTTCACGCCAGCGAAGCCGTTACACAGCTGGGTGGAAATGCCATACACACCATCGCGGATGCTGGTCACGTTGTCGTTGATCATTTGATCGCGGAAACCGTTGTTGATCTGGTTGCTCTGGTTCATCCACGGGTACAGTTCACCGCCGCCGAAGCCGCCGAAACCGTTTCCCCAGCCGCCGTTGCCCAGCAGCAGGAACAGAATCAGAATCCACCAGCCATCGCCACCGAAGTTGCCGAAGCCGCCACCGTTGTTGCCGTACATCGGAGCCACGGGCATAACCATGTTGGTTCCATTATCATCAGTCAAAGCCATAGGATGTAAAGTCCTTTCTGTTTATTCATCAACCGTCAGCGCGCTTGACGGGTGAAGTCTGTTATTTCCCGCCCATCATCCGCTGCATCTGCTGCGCCATCTGGACGGCCTGGTTGTACTGTTGCTGCGAAACCCGGCCAGAGTTCAGAAGCTGCTGAACTTGCGCCCTGGGGTCGCCTTGGAACATCTGCCGGAATTGCTGGAACCGTTGGAGAATGTTTCCGTTCCCCATCTGCGTGTTTCCCATCTGCTGGTACAGTGGATTACTCATTGAGCGCCGCTCCCTTCTTTGTCTTTCCTTCGATCTCGGCTTTCAAAGTATCTATTTGAGCCGCGAGGGCTTCTATCTCGGCTCTTGTGGCGTAGTCTGTGGGATTTGTTGCCTGGGGCGTAGAAGCCGCGACAGGGCCATTTGCGGGGGTCTGATCGCGTATCGTATATTCGAGCACCTTCATACTGGGCATCCCGCTGGCATCCGCGCTCTTGAGGAAGATTCGCTGTGTCTCGGAATCCCAAAGCTGGACGGTCGTGTTGGGCGCGACCAGGTAGCTCTTTGCCCCGGCTTCGCCTTGCACCCAGATGATGCCGTTGCCCTGGGTCTGCTGGGGCTGCGCTTGGTATTGGTACTGCGGGACATAGTATTGCGGGTAAGTCGCCGGGAAGCCGTTGTTGAAAGCCATAGTTGCATAACCTCCTGTTTTATGGTAAAATGCCCGTGGTGGATAGGGTCGCTCCCGACAAGCCGCAAGCCTTAGCGGTTTCCACCCTTGAACATAAGGCGACACTTAAAAGGCGAGGTGTGTTTTTTATGTCAAAGTACGATGTCACGGGTCAGACCTTCGGGTATCTGACAGTCCTTGGTAGGGATGAATCATCTATCGGTCAACGCAACTCAAAGTGGTTCTGTCAGTGTAAGTGTGGGAAGGTCACGTCAGTTGCGCGTTGTTCCCTCGTTTCCGGTCATACGGTTTCGTGTGGTTGCAAGGCTTATGAATCCCATAACCGCGTCCATGGAATGACGGGGACACGCATTCATAGTATTTGGGCTTCTATGAATGACCGTTGTCGGAACGGCCACGATAAAAGTAAAACCTACAAAGAACGTGGTATAACCGTCTGCGAAGAATGGCGAAATGATTTCATGGCTTTTTTCAAGTGGGCTATGGACAATGGCTATTCCGATAATCTGACTATCGATAGAATCGACAATGACAAGGGGTATTCGCCTGACAATTGCCGATGGATAACTATCGAAGCCCAGCAAGCCAATAAATCAAACACCGTGAAAATCCTTTACAACGGCGAGGAGCGATGCTTAAGGACTGTATGCGAGGAGATCAACTTCCCTTACAAGACCGCCCATCGAAGGTATCAGAGAATGTCCAGCAGAGGTGAATCCATTACCCCCGAAAAACTTTTCGAGCCAATCCATACAGAAAAAATCTCCTTCAGGTTTAGGCATCCATGAAAGGTGGGTGCTTTTTTTCGTACCAAACGTATACTGGTATTTCTTCCGAGGAATCCCACGAATCATATAGAAGTCCGTTTTTAATCGTTGCAACATGTCCCCCAAATCCGAGCACAAATATGCCTATGGGGTTGTCCCTCGCAAAGTCTGCGGCTGTATAGCATATCGGGCAAGTATTTGGGATAATAGCCCTATAAAACCCGTTTTGCCTTAATACAGCCCCAAAAACTGAATCGCTGCTTGGCATATCGCCCATCTGGTATCCTGCGTCGGCAATCAAGTCGTATGCAGTTTCCCAGTCGGTATCGAGGGCAACGGATACCGCTCGCACAGCGCAATCTCCGACCCGCCTTTGAGTTGGATTATTGTTAAACTCTTTCCATCTGCTCATGCTCCCATTATGGTGTTTTGCTGGGGTTTCCGACATGGCATCCCCGACCCTCTTTCGTGCCATTTTTGTTCTTATGCTGGGACACACAAACGACATATAAACGACAAATGGATTTAGTTGATATTACACCGCTTATGGTGTAATATACTGACAATCAAAGAAACACACCGACCGCTTGAAAGGAGCTACTACCATGAAGGAAAACACCAAGATGCAGATCGCCGCCATGAAGGCGCAGACCTTCGGCGTTGAAGTCGAGATGAACTCCATCACCCGCAGCAAGGCTGCAGAAGTCGCCGCTGACTTCTTCGGCACCCATCGCTACCGCGATACCTCCCGCACCAACGGCTACCGCACTTGGAGCGCATGGGATTCCCAGAACCGCGAATGGAAGTTCTCATACGACTGCTCCATCGCTGGCCCAGAATCCGAAAAGTGCGAACTGGTCACCCCCATCCTCGTGTACGGCGATATCGAAATGTTCCAGGAACTGCTGCGAGTGCTCCGCAAAAACGGCGCGAAGTCCTCCCCCTCCCGTGGCTGCGGTGTGCATATCCACGTTGGTCTGAAGGGGCTTGACGGTCGCGACCACGATGCACGGTCGCTTCGGAACCTCGTTAACATCATGGCTGCCCATGAGGAACAGATCGGACGCGCCATCCGCATCGACGAAGGACGCACCGGGCACTACTGCAAGGTGGTAGACCCCGAGTTCTTGCGCCAGGTCAACAAGTCCAAGCCCTCCACCATGGAAGCCCTCGCCGACGTCTGGTACCGCTCCCAAGGCTGCCAGTGCGGACGCACCGCCCACTACAACGAGTCCCGGTACCATATGCTGAACCTCCACCCCGGCATGGCTTACACCCTCGGCTCCCGCGACCACGCAAAGCCCACCGTCGAGTTCCGGCTGTTCCAGTTTGCCGACCCGCACGATGGCAAGAAGGGCGGCATCCACGCTGGCGAGATGAAGACCTACATTCAGCTGGTGCTGGCGATGAGCGAACTGGCGAAGGAAGTCAAGTATGCCAGCCCCAAGCCCCAGCAGACCGAGAACGAGAAATACGCCATGAGGTGCTGGCTGCTCCGGCTGGGCTTCATCGGGGAAGAGTTCGAGACCGCTCGGGAAATCCTTCTTCGGAACCTCGAAGGCAACACCGCATGGCGTCAGGCAGCGTAATCCATGGGCTGGGAAACCCCCAGCCCTCAAAATAGAAAGGATGGATATCTATGAAGTACTACGTAGCTTATGGCAGCAACCTCTCCGTCGACCAGATGGCGCATCGGTGCCCCGACGCCACCATCGTGGGCACGGGCGTCTTGAAGGACTGGGAGCTGGTCTTCCGTGTCCACGCCACCATCGAACCCCGCCAAAGCAGCACCGTCCCCGTGCTCGTCTGGGCAATCTCGGAACGGGATGAAGCCCGTCTCGACCGCTACGAGGGTTACCCCAGGTACTACGTCAAGAAGTACCTCTCCGTGCCCGTACAAGCCCCCATGGGGCGGCTCAACGTCCGGGGGATGGTTTATATCATGACCGATGGACGCCCCGTCACACCGCCCTCTGACGGCTACTACGGCATCATCGAGGAAGGGTACGAGCGGTTCGGGTTCGATCAGGGCATCCTCCACCGGGCGCTGGACGAATCTATCTATCAGCAGTTCAAGGATGAAACGACTTATTTCTGACGCATACAGTTATCAGTCAGCTAACGACAATACACCGCTTATGGTGTAAAATAGGCACATCAAATGAAGGGGGTAAACCACCATGAAGCGTTGCAAATTGATTCCGAAGTCTGGCGAGGGCGCGGTGTGGTACTGCCGCACCAAGGAAATCTTCAAGAAGTACGCCACCGCGTATTCCTTGGATGGATTCGAGACGAAGGTGCGAATGGACGGCTACCGCATCGAGGATGCTACCTTCGACAAGCGCGTTGCTAAGATGCTGGCGACGAAGCCGCTGTGAAAGGAGGACAACCCCATGAAGTACGTCACCAAGTCTACCAACACCGAGTTCCAGGCTATCATGGCACGTCGCCGCTCCGCTCCGAAGGGCGTCATGCTCTCCCGAATCCTCAAGTCCGGCAAGCCCGGAAAGCCCAGCTTCTACCAGTTCTTCGGCTGCGAGCACTCCGTGGAGGACGTCATCCGGCGCATGGAACGCAATAACCCCGGTCAGACCTACGTCGAAGTGAAGGAGGCGTGAACAATGAAAACCCTGCATTTCCAAGGCGGTGCAACCTCCCCGATCAAAATCACCAAGGACGGCAGAAAGTGGTGCTACTTTACGGCATGCACCACGGGCTGCAGATACCGCATCGAAAAGGCAACCGGAATAGTCCAGGTTGCGCCCTACTGGAAAACCCTGCGCGATCTGTATGTCGACTAAGAAAGGAGGCAGTCACGATGAAGTGGTGCTTGGCTGATGCCATCGCTCTGGCGCTAGACCAGAAGCTCGAAGACCCCACGGTCGACTTCCCCAGCCTGGTGAATGAAATCTGGGCAGAGATGGAAAAGGAGAACGGCTGAACGACCAACGCCGAGCCGGGGCGAAAGCCCCGGCAGAAAGGAAAGAACAAATGTACTACATCTCATGGTCGCCGTCGAGCGGCTGCCGCTGTACCCAGTGCTTCACCTCGGAAGCCGAGCGCGATGAATTCCGGCGGCGCGTCGAGGGCATCAAGGGCGCGAACATTCGGACTTGGGAGTATTTCCCCGACTGACCGACTGCCAGCTTACGGGCGTTGTACGTGGGCAGAATGAAGGGAGCGATGGAAATGACAACAATCGAACGGCTGGCTCTCCATCGGGAAGTGGAGGCCAGGAACGCCGAGCGCATTAACGGTGGATTCCTCAAATACCAGATGGTCGGGAGGAACCTCCGCGTAGTGATCGAACCCAGCGGACGAAAGTTCCGTATCTCGGCACAGCAGTATGCACCCGGTATGCCGCCTTTCGATGACGGCTGGAAGGACACCCAGTCGCAGTACTGCGCCAGCTACGAATGCGCATTGTGGGCGTTTGATTCCATGGTTCGGAACGAACAGCGATATTTGGAAATGACAAGGAAATAAAGGCGCTTTGGCGGTATGTGCCTGGGGCGATGGGTTGACATTCCTATCGCCCCGTGCGATAATGTGAAGGGGTGAAAATGTGAGGAAGAATTATAATCTGAAAGTGGAATTGCAAACGGGCACGGAGTTCCTGGTGAAGGTCGGCGTGGACAACATCGGCGAACTCTGCGCATGGCTGGCGGGGATTGAATCCGTGCGGGAATATGAGATCGTAGGCTCGGTCACTCCCAAGGCTCCGCACTCCCGACATAAGAATGGGATTGCAGCTGCGCGTCTGGAGAAGGGCTGGACGCAGCAGGAACTCGCAGACGCGATCGGCGTCGCCCAGCAGCACATCCAGCGCTGGGAAGCCGGGGTGTACAAGCCCAAGACTGAAACCTTGAAGCGCATCGGTGAAGCCCTGGGCGTAGAATGGTCTACTCTGGTGGAGGATTGAATATGTGTAGTCAAAGCGATTGTAAGTATTGGCGGTGCGGAATCTGCACCCATCCATACGGGGAGTATTGCGTGAACTGCTCTTTGTAGTGGCCCAAAGCAAAACCCCAAAAATAAAAAAGCCCCGCCCAGGCGCGTAGCCCAGGCGGGTTGTCTTATATGTATCTGAACAGCTTGTCCTGCAATTTGTAGATGATGCGCTTGATCTGGCTGTCGCTCATGTCGAATTCCTCCGCGAGGGCTTCGTACACGATGCCGTCACATAATCTGCGTTTCAGTATCTTCCTGTCGCGTTCCGAGTGTATGTGTTCATCGATCAAGGCGCAAATCTGCGAGTTGGTGTAGTCTTTCATGCTGCCTCCCAACGAAAAGACCCCGGCGGTGTGCCGGGGTTTACTTCTTCCGGGTAGCTTTACCCTTCGCTGTCGAGCGGTTCTTCTTGGTTCGTCTCTTGACGCGCTGCGCCATCAAAATCAACCCCATTCATGTTGCCGATGATGTTGACGCCCTCTCCGTCTTGCTCGTAGCTCTCGAAGTCGTACTGGTTAAGGTACCAGACGAAAATGCCGACCGTAAGGACAACGGCGGTTATGGCTGCCAGAAGGGCTATCCAGAGCCGTCTGACGTGTCGTTCCTGTCTGGCCATTTCCCCCTCGAATACGATGTAAGGGACGGATTCGGGCTTGCTCGGTCTTTCCATCTTTCGTGCCTCCTCTTTCGTTGGTACCTTGATTATACCGTCACTCCATCGGGGTATCAATGGGTTCGCCGGGATTTATCAGTTGCTCAGCGGGGATGGTCGCAACGGGCAAGGTAGGCTGGACGGGAGGATTGATGTATTCCTTCACCGCTGCTTCGATCTCGGTCACGTTGATGTCGAAGCCGTTCTGCTGCATCCACTTTTTGACATATTCCATCTTCTCCCGGCCCATGCCGTCGGTGTTGTATATCTGCTCTGCGGCGTACACGCCAGCCTTGACCAGGGCGCGGATGTAGGCTTGCTGCTCGTTGGTGGTCTTGGCCTTAATCCACGGAATAACCCGGTAGGTCACAAGCGCAGCCAATAGGCCGATGATCGCGTTGATGATGGTTGTCAGATCAATGTTCATGGTGTCCTCCTTATTTCTCGATCAGGTATCTCTGGATTTCGTTGTACGATTCCTTCAGTCCGTCCGTAGAGTTGCCGTCGATTTCGTGGTGCAGCATGGCCATCAGTGCCCTCATCTGTATGCGGTTGGCTTCCTCCAAATTGTTCAGCCGCTCATGGTCGCGCTGCAGCTTTTCGTCGTGTTCCTTCACTTGCGTTTCCAGCGTGTTCACAGGCGCGTCCTTCCTTTTCTGTTCTTCTCGGTGGGTCTTGACCGCAGACATGATGGTATTGTACGCGCCGATCAATACCAGGGCAACGGCCAGCAAGCCCACAAGCTGCTCAAACGTCACATTCTGCATGTCACTTCACCAGCTTTGCGTACTTGCTGCTTACCCAGGCGTTCCGGTTTTCCCAGATGATCAGATACCAGGGCTTGCCCTCGGCTTCCTGCGTGACACCCTGATAGGGCAGAATATCACCCTTGTGGGCGGTGCCGTAGACCTTGGAATCATATCCCGGTGCAGAGCGGATGTTGACGCTGCCGCCTGTGATCTCGACGTGACCGTATTCCTGCGGCTTGTCTCCGTCCAGCGCCTTGAACAGCGTGTCGTAGTCCGCGCCCACGTTCATCACGCCATCATCAGGCAGACCATAGGCCAGCTGGAACTGTTTCACGGCCTTTTCGGTTTCGCTGCCGTAGTCGCCGTCCGCGCCGTACTTGGGAAGGGCATACCCCAGCTTCATCAGGTCGGTTTGCAGCTCCTTCACGTCATCGCCCTCGCAGCCCCGTTTGAGGTCACGGTCGCCCAGCTTTGAAGGCTCCGGCACAGGCTCCGGCGTGTCATCGTAGTTCAGCATCGGCAACTTGCCCCATTTCTTCCACGGCCCGTCCTTGACCTTACGCTTGACGCAGTCATAGTCGAACCCGCGCATCTCGATGGTGTAGCCGCCACCGATATACACACCGATGTGCCCATTCGTCCAGACCACTACGCCGGGAATGTCCGGGATGGTGGAGATGGCACCCTTGACTTTGCACAGGTCGATCATGCCGTTGGCGCTCTTGTCGGGGCAGCCGTTGGAGTCGTACTTCGGGTCGGTGTCGTATTTGTTGCCCGTCCAGAAAAAGGACTTGATCATGCCTACACAATCCGCACACCGACGCTTCTGCTCGATGTCCTTCATGTACCCCGCCGTCCTGCTGCTGCCGTAATGTTCCGGGTACTGCTTCTTTTTGGACTTGTACTTGGCCTCGGTACACATGTTTCCATATGTACCGTACCAATAAGCCCAGTGGGCTTTATTGGCGTACATCGTCTCGCAGTATTCAGCAAGCTGCTTACCAGTGAACATAATGGTTTCACCTCCATCTGTCGGTTCGTCGGTCGTGTCGGGTTCGCCCACAAAAAAACTCATAGGCTTCGTGCCCATGAGTTTGTTCAAATCTACATTGCCGTTGATACCTGGCAGCGTCCCTTTGGACGTGTACTGCCACATATCACACGGCATTGGCGGCTTATACTTGTCGCCGTAGCCGGGAATCCAAATATAGTCAAAGTGACCATAATCAAATGCCCAGTCGTTGTACTTCTCCTGCGCCACATACAGGGCAACCCGGATTTCACCCGGCCCCTGTTCCAGCGCCAGCCGTCTGAGTTCGTCCTCGAATATTCTGGCAATCGGCGCGGCCTGATTATCTGCGATACCCCACTGCGATTCGCAGTCCAGCACCCAGAACAGCGGCCACTTGCCCCCAGCCTTGACGGTATCGAAGAACAGCTTTGCGTCGCGCTTGGCCTGTACCTCCGTCACACAGTACAAAAAATGGTAACTGTGGAATGGAACGCCATGCGCCACCGCGCCCTCGACGTTGTAGGCATAGTACGGGTCAGCCCCGTTACCGTACAGCCCGGAAGCCTTGATGATGCAGAACGTAAGATGTGGAGCCAGCCGATTCCAGTCGATATGTCCCTGATGCTTGCTGACATCAACGATGAATCGGTCAAGTTTGTAGCTCGCCAGCCAGTCGAACATCTGATACTTGTCAGATGTCCACGTAAACTGAATCGGGTGACCGACACCCGGCACCAACGTCAGTTTTGTCTCGCCGCCCAGACCTTTGAGGCGGTTATACATGGATTGAGCATACTTTTTATAGTTATGCTCATTTTCCCCCGCGAGGAACCACATGGGGACGTGAGCAATCTGTTTCATCTTGTCCCCGATGTCCTTGCACGGGGATAGGACGGATGCAGCGGAGAAGAAGTCCGGGTAGGCCAGCAGCATGTCCAGTGTTCCGTTCGCGCCAAGGCTGTGCCCGGTAATGGACACCCGATTCATGTCGCAACCCTGTTCCTCGGCTACGTAATCGATCAGAGCCTTTAGGTCAGTTTTGTAATCGCCCCATGTCCCTTTTGGCAGTTGAGGCATGAGCACCACGGCATTGGGCGTACAGGTGCCCTTGCTCAATGCGAGGTAGGGTTCGCGCTTTTTGAGTTTGGACAGGTCGGAGCCGATCTCGCCGCTGCCATGGAGGACTACGATCAGCGGGAGATTTACAGCATTAGGCGAGTATAGGATGTACTTGAATTTTCCGTAGGAACTATCAGTCAGCATGGTATCACGCTCCTTTATTCCTCAGTGCCGTAGCCGGGTGCGCTCGGGTTGACCGTGATGGTAAAGCTGCTTTCCAGCGTCTTTTCTCCGCTCCTGTATTGCACGGGAATGACCTGACCTCCCGGTGTTATTGTGCCGTAGATCATCGTCCAAGCTATTGTCGCTTTATCGTATTTTTCTGCAACACCTGTAGCATCGGGATTTACCGTTTTTATGACTTTGTCCCCGCTCCAAGCACCCGACCCCGATCTATAATACACGGTCTGGCCGTTGTAAGTGTAATTTCTATTCAATCCATATGTTTCATGTGTTGTTTGCCCGTTTGCGCGATACAGGGTATAATTGACATTCGCAGACGCATCTGAAGATGCACAAACATTATTTATCGTGCGAATACCGGATTTCCATAGGGTTACTGCACCACCAGACACGGAAAATGTTTCTACGTCGTCCGCTGTGCTATCCACCGGCCCCGCCGAATTGCTACCCGAAGACCCGCAAGGCAATGATTCTGGTATAAGAGGTGATGTTGCACTTTCACCAGATGCGCTTCCGCTGTCCGCTGTCGTTACAGGCAACGTAAGTTCCGAAATCGGGATTACGCCGTTTGGGTGGCTGCTGTCCGTCCACAAATCGCCGGACTTCAAATAGCCCTTGACTACCATGCCCGAAAAATCTATTGTCGCGCCATCGCTGTATTCAGTTACAGTCGGAGGCGTTACAACGCTTATCGAATACGGCAGCTTGGTGATGACAATTTCTCCCGTTTCCGGGTCAACCGTAGCCGTTGCGTCATCCCCGCTGCCATCCGGGTCTTTCCCGGACACTGAACCCACGCCGCTGACCGTCACTTCGGAATATCCATAATATCCATCATCGCTGGCTCTGTATGTGCCGTTTTCAGAAATGTACTTCGTGCCAAGTCGCGTTTCATCCTCTGGCACCCACAGGCAAGTTCCACCACCGACAAGATTCGTTTTGAGCTTATCGGCGGTTAGCTGCTTCCCAACGCCGCCCTCTTGTATCACGATGTTTTTGCTCATAGTAGCCTCCATTTACTGATTGATGCCATATACATCAACATATAGATTGCGATACGAGCCACTATAACGTGTGCAGCTTATCGTAGTTGGTGTAAGCACCATAGTGTATTCTCTATCACCGTACACGTAAAACTGTTTACTCGTCAAATTCGCAAATACAGCACCTCCAGCCGCTACGGGAATCCCATTCTCGTACATCACTACCAAAATTCCGTAGTATTGCGTAATATCCACGCCGCTGTCAAATGTAGCTGTCGCATAAGCGGACGTGGTAGACACCTGCCCCTGTGTCATTACTTTGGGATAACCGCCACCCCCGCCGCCCGACACATTGACCACCACGCTACTCAATCCGTCGTACCCCTGATCTGGCGTCACCGTGCCGTTCTGGGTGGCGGTCTTGCTCTGCAAATTCGGCTGGACGTACACACTCGCGCTGGCGTATTCCGTTACGTCGTGTGTGCCGTTCTGCGTGATGTTCTTCGTCCCCGTGGGCGTGATACCGCCCGTAGGGATGGACAGGATCGCCGCGGCCATGTCGCCGGGGAGATATTGTGTCGAACCCCCCAGCTTTGATCGGATGGCGTTTGCAATCTGGCTCAAATAACTTTCCGTCACCAGTACCTTGCTCATTCAATCACCCCCGTGATTTCCAGCGTCGTTTCATCCTGCTCCGTGGTTATTCCGTCCACACTAATGATATGTAGCACCTTTTTGTACAAATCCAGCGCAACGGCATAGTTTTGGGTCACTGTCGTGGTTCCCGCTGTCATAGTGCCAGTGATAGATTCTGCCAACGGCCTAAAGATGTACCGATGCTTGTTCATCGTCTTGTCGATGTACGGATTTGTAATCGTGTACGTATAGCCCACAGGCAGCGAGTACACCTTCTTGCCGATCTGTACTCCGTTGTATTTGTACAGGATTTTTAGCTTACCAGCTTCAACATCTTCAACGCCTGTCAGGTGCATCTTTGCTTTGGCTTGCAGCCCAAATGCGAACGTTGCATTGGTGATAAACCCAGACGCTATTCTTTCGTCATCAAGATGGACTTGAACCATGTCACCGGGAATGTACTGCCCGTTGTTTATAGCGTCAAAGTCCACCTCAGTGCGATTGAAATACCACGCTGTCAGTCGGGTTAAAACACCCGATATATTGTTGCTATTTAACAGATACAATCCGTTGATATCCACCACATTTTCTGGGGCAGCTTCCGGGGCATTTTGATTCTGAATCGTGATGGTCGTTTCCGTCACGATGTAGGTATTGCCTATCCAGTCCTCCACATAGGTATCTGTGATTGATGGCGTTCCGATGGTAAATGTATAGGCATGGCCTCTGATAGCCGTAACCCAACTATTGTAAGTTATCGACGGTTTCCAATAGGTATCGCCAATCGGGATTGCGGTTACTGTATTGTCTATCGGCAGGATTTCAATGGTCTGATTGAAATGCGTCTTGACGTACCCGCCAATAGTAAAGGCTATCCACATCAACCGTTCCCGTGCTGTCTGATGCGGGAAAAACCCCGTAATGGTCGCGCTGGCAAGGGAGCTATCCAGCGAGTATGACATCGGGACAACGCTGCCGATTGTACTCCATAGAATGGTATCGTCCAATACAGATGTAACGCTTGCATTTTCGACGTATACAGCCAGCAGTTCAACCTTATCCAGAATTCCAATATCAGATTGCGCCCTCAGCCTCAATGTCTGCTGGTCGATGTGTTCCGCGTACACAATCCAATACTGTGCCCACAGATTATCCAAATCGTCATAGAGTTCGGCATAGCCGCCAATCTCTATCGTGTCCGTGGTATGAATGTCCACTTGAAACTCGTTTATCGGGATGGATGCGCCAGCGAGGTCAGCGGAGGGGGCATATGACAGGCCCGTGATCTCGGTGTATGTCCCGATCAACTCCGGCAACCCGTCATGTGAGTATACCTTGATATACATAAGCCCCTCCTAATAGTAGTTGTTATCCGCATCATCATACACAACGGAAACCACCCACTCGTCGCCATCCCATGTATAGCTGTCGCCCTGTGACGGTTCAGCCACATCCGGGAACGGCGCACGACCAGTAACCACCATCTCGCCCAGTGTCATGGCCTTGGTTGGATAATTCGCCACACAGGTAAACTCGATTCCCTTCCAGTAGACCTGTCCTCCCGCCAGCCGTACATACACATCCGATACGGTGGACACCCTCGCGGTGATCTCGATGGTGCTGTCGTTGTACGGCATGACGAACAGGTGCCCGTCTACCGGGTTGGTCAGGGATTCGTATATCTGGGTGTATTCATCCCGCATATCCAGCGGCACGGCGATTCTGACGGTGTAGCTCATATACGTGCCCAGCACGTCATTGAAATACGACTTGTCCAGCATCGGGCCGCTAATGTCGCTGGCACTGATTTCTGCTTCGCGCTCAATAGAACAGGGGATGTCCCATGTGATTCCGTCTATGCTGAACATCAGATATTCACCCCCGCCAGATTCACGCCTACCCGTCCGGCTTCCTCGTTGTACAGCTTGAAGATCAGCCTTGCGAACACGGCCCGGTCAATCTCCATGGTTGCAGCCTGGACGGATGATGCGCCACCGACCCTCGGGACGGTGAACTCGTGCCCAGCCGCACCGCCGGATATGTATGGACGGAGATTAAAGCTGTCCTCTGCGGCATTGGTTACAAGATGCGCATTGTCCCTGATGCCCTGTGCAAACGTGCGCATCATATCGGGGGCGTAGGTATGGAAGTCTGACAGAGGCCCCTTGTCCGGCTCGGAGAAATGAATCCTGTCTTTGAGCCATTGAAGTGCCCCGGTAAACCAGTTTTTGACTCCTTCCCATGCCTGTTTCAACCCGTTGCCGAAACTGGTAATGAGATCAAAGCCCCAATCATGGATTGACTTGACCATGTTGGCTATCGGGTCAACAATCGCGGCTTTGAGTAGCCCCAGGAATCCTTCGCCGTTCGGCCCGAAAAACTTATTCCACTCTTGCTTCAAAGAGTCCCAGAGATTTTTGGGCATTTCCTTGTACAAGCCGTTTATCTTTTGCTGTATGAGGACTTCATTCTGATACAGATTGTCCGTCAGTCCCGTAATGCCATACACGGTTTCTGCCCATGAAGCCGCTATTTCCGGCCCCTTCGTATAGTACAATTTCTTGTAACTTTCAAGGGCATTTTGAACCTCAGTCTGTCGTATTTTCTCCTGTTCTTTCGCGTTTTCAGTGATTTGCTTGTCCGTCTTTTCGTATGCAACGCCGACAATCGCAAGGCCAGCGACAACGCCAGTAGCGGCTGCGGCAACGGCACCAAGAGCGGTTGTTAACGCGCCAGCGCCAGTAGCAGCACCAGCCATCTGACCACCAGCCGTGGCTGCGGCATTACCAGCGGCATTAGCGGCAACCTGTGCGGCGGTTCCTGCGCCCTTGATTACCCCCAGAGATGTGAGCAGACTTTTTATTCCAGACGCAGCCTTTGTGCCAACGCTCACAGCCTTTACGCCGCCAACTCCAAGGAGGATCGGCAGAAGACCGGGGGCTTCCTCTTGAATTGCCTTAAATACTTCTTTGAGTATGTCTTTCGCGCATTTGATGATGACGGGCATATTCTGGATCAGCGCCTTGGTGAACGCTTTGACCAGGGTTGCGGTGGCCTTTGTCAGCGGAGGCAGAATGTGATCCACAAAAGCGGGGAGCTTATCGGCGATGACGGGTGCGAGGCCCTCGATCATCGTCACGATGCCGTAGAGGACTTTTTCTATGACTGGCAGCATATTATCCAGCACCTTTTCCGCGCTGTATATTAGCTGCTCCACCAGCATATCGACCTTTTCGTCGCTGCCCTCGCCGAGACCCGTCAGGAGGTTCTGCCATGCGGCTTTCATCATGTTCAGAGAGCCGGAGATGGTTTTCTCGGCTTCCTTCGCTGTGGTTCCGGTTATCCCCATCTCGTTCTGGACGATGTGAATTGCCTGTACGATGTCGGCATAGCTGTAGGCGAGTTCTTTGTTCGCCTTTTTGCCCTTGCCTGTGGTTTTGGTGGCGACCTTGAAGGTCTTGTCCAGCCTCATGGCGTCCTTGATCAGCCTGTCCATCTCGGACTTGGTGCCACCATAGCCCAGCTTCAAGTTGTCCAGCATCGTGTAGTTCTGCTTGGCGAATCCTGCGTATGCGACTTGAATGGACGCCATGTCGCTGCCCATTTTATTGGCGTTGTCCGACATATCCTCGATCGCCATGTTCGCCATTTCAGCAGCCTTTGAGGTATTCCCGCCCAGGGACTGAATGAGCGATGCAGAGAAGGAGGTGACGGTTTCCATGTACTCATTCGCAGAAAGACCCGCGTTGATGTAGGCGTCCTGGGCGTACTGCTTCACCTTATCCGCTGCGCCCTTGAACAGGGTTTCTACGCCGCCGACCAGCTGCTCATAATCCGCGTAGGCGTTCACGGACTGGGACACCATGTCCACGGTCGCCTTGCCCAGCTTCGCCATGCCCTTGACCGCGACCTCGATGCCCTTGCTTACAAGGTTGGCCTTGAGTACGTCGCCGAATACGCTTGCCTTTTTCCCGGCCCTGTCCAGGCCCTCATCGTACTCGCTCGTATCAAGCCCCAGCGTTGCTTTCAGTACGAATAAATCCATGAGTTCACCACCTTATTTCAACCCGGCATTTGTCACAATGTCTTGGATAATTTCTTCCGCGCTGCGATTGTCCACGGGCTTATACTGATCGACCCAGCGACCGCTCATTTGTGACCCGCCATTGAACCGCGCTGTGTTCTCCGCTATCGCCATCATCGCGTCCGTCACGTATGCGCGATATCGCCGTTCGTCCAGTTTATCAGCCATGTAGCCGTGTACGTGCTGGATGATGTAATCCCGGCCCAGTGCGGCCAGCAAGTCTAACCTTATGCTTCTCAGGGCGTTTCCGTATTCATCAGCCCCAAACGCCCCAATGAAGTAAAAAAATCGAGGACGTTCCCATCGTTCATCATCTGGGCGGCTGCGCCCAAAATCTGCGGCATTTTCACGCCCTCGCTGTCATCGGGTTCCATGAAGCAAAGCAGCCGAAGCATCCCGACCGTCTGCTCCGCGTGGGTGTCCAGCGCCGCGTCCAGCATATCGTTAAGCCGTTCCTTGGCCTTGGCGCGATACCACTGTTTCTTTTCGTCCTCGCTCATGTCCTCCGGCGGGTCTGCCAGCTTGCGGGTGCGAATGTCAAAGATGCCAGTGTCCTTCAGCCACTTTTCCGCGTACTTGCGGATGCGGTTCGTCTGGCGCAGGAACTCCACGTCACTGCACGTTGCCAGTGTTTTCATGTAGAACCTCCTATAATCGTCAAAATGCGGCCTGTAGCGCGTTTTCGCACTGGCTGGGTATGAACCCATGTCAGATACTATCCCGCGTTACAAGCCGCTTGTCATGCGTCAGGGCGTAGGTGTAGTGCCAGCCTTGACGTAAATCTCGTAGGGCACGGTGTCGATGTCCGTCATGTCGTAATGACCATGATAGTCGAACGCGAACTGGCCCTTGCCATCCTTGGTGGTCTGCCACTGCATACCGCCAGTGTTCAGCGCATTCATAATGTGGATCGCCACAAAGCCAGCCGTGGCGGCACCATTATTCTTGTCGCTGTAGTCGCCCACAATCCAGATGTCATCGAAGTCAGCTTGCGTCAACTGATGACTGGGAGTGATCTTGTTGCCGGACAGCGCACCCGCGCCGTTCAGACGCTTGGCCTCCGCTGCCGTGATGGTGACCCAGTTGCCGCTCAGCGCCGGGTCATAGGAGCGCACACGCTTCAGCTGCCACGTATTGGCGGGAACATTGTCCATATCCTCGCCGAAATCCTCATACTCCGGGTTGGAGTTGAAGGACAGGCCGCCAGTGGTGACGCCGATGATGTTTCCCTTGACACCAGTCTCGGGATTGAAGTCATCCAGCACGATACCCGCGTTCATCTGGATTTCCTCAAACGCGGTTGCTCGTACCTGGGTAAACTCGCTCATTTCCTTCACCTCTTATGTCGTTATTGCGTGAATGTTGAAGTTGATATATGCCACCTTGAGCGTATCGTCGCCCTCCATCGGCATATACTGCACGAAGGGTGTACCTTTTGTCAGGTACACCGCCCCGCCGCTTGTCGGGATGGAGACGCACTCGCCAATGGCGGCGCGTATTTCGTCCACCTTGGCATTGATGGCTGTATAGGAGGTCGATCTATACCACACACGGGCATAAAAAGTGCCGCCATCGTCCCAGTCCGGCTCAATGAGCTGGTAGGAGATGTACGGCAGTGGTGCATCGTCGGGGATGCTGTATTCCACGTATGCGTCAAGCCCGAATCCCGAGAAAAACTGGTATAGCGCCTTGGCTGTGTTCGTCATGTCGGCAACACCCACTTCTCTGCGGTTACCTGTCCGAATTGGAAGGACGCCACCCTGGGCGTTTTACTATCGTCGATGTTGGAGGTCACACGGAAGATCGCGCCGTCGGATTCGCGTCGGAACACATCATGGTAGTCCAGCTGGACGTTCTTTCCCGTGGTGACGGTGTACACCTCGGTCACGCCCAGCTTTTCTGCCGTCCGGGCTTGCATGGAGGAATCCTTGATGATTGCTGCGTCGAACTCGGCCCCGTCCACCCACGTTGGTGTTGTCCCCCCCTGGCCATCGGGAACCGTACGCTTGTCGATCATCGTGCACTTGGTCTTCATCGTATCGATCAGGCTCATGCTTGATACCTCCAAATGTAGCCGATTCCCAGTTCCTGCTTTCCTCGGCAGCAGATGTTTATCAGTGCCCTTGAAACACCATTTTTCTCTGCCGCTTCCTTTTGCGAGTTGTAGGTTTCGACCACCTGTCCTGTACTTGCATCCACTTTTTCGATACGTGTGTATCGAAAATATGAACCGGGCGGCGTATACGGTTGCCCGTGGTATGCCCACCCAAATCCAGCCGTTGTCTTATGCTTTCCCTTGCAGCACTCCGAGATGTGAGAATCACTGGTACCCACGTCCTTTGCGGCATCTGTGATGCTTGGGTATGTGCATATCAGTTCCCCAGTGTCCGGGTTATACTTATCAACGGCGAATCGTTCAAAAGCACAATCCATGCCATTCCCGCCCTCGGAAACGTTATAGCCATTTTCAATCGTGTCATACTTCTTGATCAAGGCTTTTTCCATCTCGTAGGCAGTGTCTTTGTCATAGCACGTTGCGAGGACTTCGTGGCTAAAGTTGTCCCAGCCATGTTTCATAATGGCATTAAAAAACTTGGTCTGTGCCCTATAGCCGTAGCCATTGCACCACCGTTCTTTCGGCGTCATACTGGTTATCCCGATGTACGATTTGCCGTTACGGAGGTTTGTGTGCTTGTAGATGCTGTACGTTTTCATGCCAGTTTCCTGTATTGGTTCAGCTGTGATCTGAACACACCTTGCCAGCTTCCGGCGTTGCTGTCCTGCCCTCCGCTGGCGTTGGTGCCAGTTTTAAGGCTGTAGGTGTACCCGCCGAAACTCTCGGACTGGTACGGCCCGGATATGGTGTCGCCGTACTTGGCGACCCAGTTCTCGATCTCACCCGCCAGCGTGACAAAAGCCCTGGGCGGTCGCATATCCCAAACCTCGCCCTCGAAGGTTTCATCCTGCAGCTCATCCACACCGTACTGGCATACACCATCGTTGAAGCGGCTGCCCTTGATGTAGATGTACTGGCCCTCGACCAGTCCATCCACGGTAAGCGCACCGCCGGAAATGGTGAACGTCCCGGTGTAGGTCTTTGCCACAAAGAAATTGTGAATGAACGCGCATATCTGCTCGATCATGTCTATCACTCCCTCTTGCGACTTCTGCGGCCCCTCATGGCTGATTTGGGCGGTTCGGTGGGTGTTTCCTTGGTTTCACTGTTCCCCGGCTCTACGGGCGGTTCTACGGCTTCTATGAGTGCCTTGCCCGTTGCGTTGTCGCATGACGCAAGCTGGGCGATTCTCGCCGCGTCTACGGTCAAGCCCAACCGGGGGAACGTGTCCCCCGGCTTATACAGGTGCTTGCCGTCCTGTAGGTCGGCGAACGTGGAGACTACCCGGAACATCAAGCGCCGGGAGTCTCGATCACGCTGGCGACATACAGCGCATTCGGGTTGTAGAGGACGGGCATGAACAGGGCGCTGGCCTTCGTCCACAGCACGGCGGGGTCAGTCTCGCCCCACTGGGAGATGTACACGAAGGGAGATTCACCGCTGGCAGCCACGCCGCCGTCGAACGCACGAGCCGCGTCAACCTCGGGCGGGTCGCCCCACAGGCCAGTGCCGATGCGACCGCTGGCATTCGGAGCGAAGAAGGAGACCTTGTTCGCCGGGAAGTAGCGGTGAGCGGTCAGCGCGGGGATGCCCGTGCTCTGGTTCAGCGCACCAGCGACATTGTAGGTCAGGTCGTTGGTGATGACCTCGCTGATGCCGAATTCCTCGTTGAGGTAGGCACGGAGATCAGCGTTGCGCACCAGCTGGCCCACCATCAGAGCGCCGTTGATGGACTTCTGGACGGCTGCGTTCTGGCGCAGCTTGGTCAGGATGGCGCGGGGAAGAACCATGCCAGTCAGGCTGATGCCCTTGGCGGTGGTTTCATCTACCAGCTCCTGCAGCTGGTCGGGGATGGTCTTGGCAGCGCCAGCGCCGAAGTCCAGGGTCTTCTGGAGGTTGGCATCGGGGACACCGTAGTCCACGGTCAGGTCGAGATCGTTTTCCTTGATGGTCACCTTGCCCGTAGCCAGCAGCTCGTTCTTGGCGACCTTGGTGCGGGTCACGACCTGTTCAGCCAGCCGCAGACCGTCGTTCATGACGTAATCATACAGGCGCTCGTCGCCCTGTACGCCGGAACGCATCAGCTCACGCAGCCGCTCGGACTGGTTCATCTTGACCTTGATCAGGCCCTTCTCGATGTTGTGGGTATCGATCGGGACGCGGAAGGTCTTCTGGGCTTCCACATCGAAGCCGTGGAACTGGGCCATCACGGGGATCTGGTATTCATTGGCGATGCTCTGCCAGTAGGCCACCAGGTTGTCGGTCTTTTCGTCGCCGAACAGACCATCAATGGGGTCATTCTGCCGGGTCACATCGAAGCCGACGGTCAGCCAGTCCTTCTCGGGGATGAAGCCCAGCACGTTATCACGAAAGATGCTCATGTTGTTTCACCTCGTTTATCGTAGTGTCGGGAGATCAAGCCTTGGCGGTCACGGTCGTGCTGCCAGCCGCCAGGGCGTAGCCGTTCGCGTCGGTCACGGCCACGGTGATCTTCTTGCCTGTCGCAGCGGTAATGTCATCACTGCCATTCCAGGTAGTCCATGCGGACAGATCGTCGCCAGCCTGTACGTTCTGGGCAGCATCAGCCACCTTGTACTTGTACAGATCGGTGCTGGCCTTGCTGTAGCCAGTCACGGTGATGGCGGTATCGCCGACGGCGGTGCCAACCGAAGACTGAACCGTCAGGGTCGCCAGCATCTTGACCTCGAAGTTCGGGCGATTGGTCGCCGGGGAGGTCGCAGTGAAGCCGATGCCAGTCAGCGCAGACACAGCAGCGGATTCGGGCGTAGCAGGCAGACGGTCGGTGTACACCTGACCACGGGTCACGATGGAACCGGGCATATCGCCAGTGGTCACATCGATGTTCTCGTACAGGATGCCCTTGGCGTTGCCGTCGTTGCTGGGGATGATCGCGCCAGCGGGGACATACTTGGTGCCGTCCGCACGGGTCACGACCTGGGCATGATTCGCGGCAATAGTGGCGGTCAGGCGGGTGCAGTCCTCGTTATCGACGAGGAACCAGCCAGCTTCCCAACCCTTGCCCTGGAACTCAGGAGACTGAATGAAGCTCATGTCTTTTCACCTCGTTATTCGTTGTTGTTGTTGGCTCCGTCTTTGGCAGGAGCCGTGCCATATCGGCGCTCGTAGAACTTCTTCGCCAGTTCAGCGGCACGGGGATTCGCGCCGGAGCCGGGGTTGTCCTTATTGGGGTTGTCCACATCTGCGCCCTTGGTTCTGGTAGTGACCTTGAAGTCAGCCCAGTCCTTTTCGATGGCCTTTTTGAGGGCGTCGGCATTTTCCAGCTTGCCCTCGGCATCCAGCTTCATGCCATCGAAAACGGTAGCACGGATGATGGTGTCCAGGCGCTTGCTGTCGATGTCTGCTTCTTCCAGCAGCTTGCGGTACGCGGCCTTGACGCTGGACAGCTTCTCCTTAGCGTCGGTGTCGGCCTTGAAGGTGTCGAACTGTTCCTTGAGAGAGTTGTACTTCTTCTCCCAGTTCCCGGCCTTGGTCGCGTTGTCCTCGGCGGCTTGCTTGTCGTTCTCCAGCTGGGTGATCTCATCCAGCTTGGCGTTGTAGCGGTCTTTCGCCACAAACTCACGGCCCACGGCAGATGCAATCGCGGAGGCAATCTTGGCGACGTTCCCGGCGGGGATATTGCCGTCTTCACCAGCGTACTTGTTGATGGTTGCTTCAAAGTCAATAGCCATGTTTGTCATCCTTTCTCGCTGTTTCGGGAGCTACCCTAAAGATGATTAAAGCGGGTATCGCGGCCTGGACGCCCAGAGCGTTACCCAAGCTCTACCCGCTGTATATAAAAACAGCCCCGGCATGATGCGGAGGCTGGTTTTACCGTGCTTATGCGTTTGTCAGTTCTCGGTTGATGACGTTCTTGTATTCGTCCGTATGGTCTATGACCGCTGGACGTAGGTATGGCCTTGGGTGGACGAATCCATGGCCTATGCCATGCCCTCGCTCTGCGTTGTTCTGCATCCACTCGGGTGGCGGCGTGTAGTGCGGCCCGGTGCCCAGCTCCACATACGGAGCGTATTTGATATTGCTCCCAGCCATCACTGTGTCGCCGTCTACCCTGTGGGTGATGCTGTTGCGCAGCGTACCACCCCTGTAGCCCTTGATGCCAGTGCTTTCCTCCGTGCCCACGGGACACAGAGCCTTGGCGTATCGCTCGATCTTGCCCCCGATAATCTCAAGGGCACGAGTTTTGGCCTGTTCCAGAGCTTCACGGAACTGGTCGGAGTTGTCTGTGATCTCTACTCTACTCATGGTTGCTCCTATCCTGGGACAAACTCACAAAACATTCGTATGTATCCCCTGCCATCCTCGGTTTTTTCGCGTTTGTATCCAGTAAACTTAAGCTGTCCACCGCGCTCCAGAAGGTATTCGATGTTTCCGGCGTCGCCATCTTCTTGGAAATATTCACGCAGTTCGTCACCAGTGCTTTGTACCAAATCGACGTATGCTGCGTGCGTCCCCTTGGGCACGTTCATCTCCAGCACGACACCGCGACCATATGTTTCAGCTACTTCGCTTTCCCCGCTGCTCGACATAAACCCGCCCTCTTTCACGGTTGTGCCTATGAGGGCTTCTGGGTTGCTGAAATCAACTCCCAAGTAATCTTTGCCAACACCGCGATACAGTATTATATCGTCTGGTATCGAGCCTTTTTCTATCGCCTGATCCAGCTTTCGTATCTGTTCTTTGATGGAATCGAGCTGATAGTCTTGGTATTTATCGGGTTCACCACGGAGGTATCCGTTACTTTCGGCTGACAGGTAATTATAACCGTAATCGCTGACGGCTTGCCTTTCCTCTTGGGTCAATGTTTCCACCCAACTCTCGCCGTGGTCGATATAATAATCGAGTGCTTCCTCGGTGCTGTCGAACTCTATGTATTCCCGATGCGTTTCGTCGCTTTGCGATGTGGCCGTTACTTCAACATCTACATTCTGTCCGCGCTTCATTTCCTCCCATTCGCGGTACGTCATGTTGTCGATGATCTCGCCAGTTTCGTTGTCCCGGCGTTTCATCATCTCATCGGGGTACTCGGGGTACACTGACACCAGTGTGCATCGGCAATTCCACACGTTGGCAGGGTTCGCCGCCTGGTCGCCGGGGTACATAATCGGCCCCAGTTCGCTCTTGAATGGCTTATCCACCTCCGCGATCTGCCCGTCCAGCGCCTGGTGGGCATCGCGGGTATGTGAATCCAGCGTGGCCATCCACTGCTTTTTGACGTTGATTCCCAGCCGCTGCGCCTGGTGCATACCCTCAATCCGTCCGGCGTTCTGCGCCCCGGTCTGCATCGTTCGGGCGTTGCGGAGCATGGCGTTCATGTCCGTTTCCCCGGTCTGCTGGCCTATGCGCTTTGCGATGTCTTTCAGCGGTTCGCCCTGGATGATGCCCTGGGTGATCGCCGTCTGAATCTGCCGATTGTACCACTGGTATGATTTGTCACGGCCAGCCAACTTGCGTGGCGGCAGGAGATACGGTTCCTCTTTAAGCAGCCGTCTGACGCTATCAGCGTCGTACAGCCCGAAGCTGGTCATTACCCTTGCGCCCTTCTCCAATGTGTAGCCGATATAGTTGGCATTATCGGCAAACACAGAGTAACGGGAGTCATTGACCATCTGCAGCGCGATCTCATCCGCGTGGTATAGCGTTTCCTGCATCTGCTTTCGCTGCGCTTCCCACATTCTGCCCTGGAAGACCTGACCGCGCATCCAAGCGTCAAAGTCAGCCTGTGATATCCTGCCCTCGGCTACCATCTGGCGGTATTGGCGCTCTTTCTGCTCATGCCGACGCACGAAGTCGAGGTTCTTTTGATAGATTTCCTCGTATGCTTGCTGGTATACGTCCCTTATCTTTGCTCGTAGACGCTTGTATTCGCGCTCTGTGGCCTTTTCTCCAATATCGGGCATGGGTTATACCCCCGCTTGTTCCTCGCTGTCTATGGGGTTATTCTGACCGTCTGACGGTGGTTCCAGGCGTTCGCTGCCCTCCGCGTCAAGCCGTGCCATGATCTCCGGCACTTCGTCCGGCGTGGTAATCGGCAGCTTTTCGAGGACGGTCTGCGTGTCGAGGTAAGAAGAAGCCGCGATGATCATGTTGACTTCCTCGGCCTGATTGGCGATGCGGTTGCGCTTGAAGGTCGGCACCGCCTGGATATTCATCAACGCGAGGATGTGCTGGACGAAATCTATAACCTGATACTCGAACGCGTCAGCTTCTTCGTCCTGCGCCTGGTACGCAGCCTTGATCTGCGTGGCGGTCACATTCCCGGCACTGATATCCTTGGTGTTGAGTGCGCCGAAGTCCCGATACAGGCTGTACTCGATGCGGTTGAGATACGCTTCACGGGCATTGTAGGGCGGTTCCTGCGTGTAGGGTGTGATACTGCTGTTATCGGTATCGGCCACGGCAACGTGGGTCAGGCGCAGCCTGTCCATGAACCGCTGGACATCTTCGTCCTCCATGCCCATGGCGTTGCCGATCAGCCAGTAGACCTCGGCACAGTCGGTCATGTCGTTGGCAAAGCCCGACTGAATGATGTCATAGCTGTCGATGGCTGCCCTCATGCCCACGAGGACGCTCTGATGGGCCTTGTTGCCCCACAGCGGGACAATGGGAAGGGAGCCGTAGTTTTCCTCGCCGATGACTTCATCCCCGCCAGCGTCCGTATGCGCGATCGTCTGGCGGTAGGCCCTTTTGGGTTCCAGTTCCTCCATCGCCAGTCCGCTATTGCCCTTGGAGCGATACTTGGTGTAGCCATCTTCCTCGTAGAGCACGGCATACACTGGCTTCTGCTTCCAGTCCAGCGACCAGAACCGAATCCCGGCCCGGAGCGCCCCGTCTGTTTCATCGAACAGCGGCACAAACTCCGTCAGCGGGAAGTTATGCAGCCTGTCCACATTCCAGAATCCGAAACACACGCGATGCTTGAGGGCGTTGTAGGCTATCTGAAACAGGTCGGTATCGAACTTGTCACCCAGCTTTTCCTTCACGCCATCGGTGTCAAACGTCAGCCCGTTGCCCAGGGAGTATGTACACCGCTGAGTAATCAGCCGCCGAAAGAAGTTCGACGCGATGCGGTTATTGCTGGCGGTAAAGTCCTCCATGGCCTTGCCCGTCAGACTGTATATCTTGCGCACCATGTCGTTGATCGTGGTGTTCCGCTGGGCATCGTACTCATCGGCCATCTCCGCGATCTTGAACTCGTCAGAATTGCGGTGGTTCTCGATCGCGTCACGGATGAAGGTGAGCTGCTTGCCCTTCTCCACGGCGGTCTGGAAATCTTGAAATGTCAGTAGCATACTCTACCCTCCAAACGGGGACACATACTCCGTGCCTTTGCGCCTGTCAAACCATCGGCATACACAAGCCGCACTGTCCGGCGCGTCATCGTGTTCGGCGTCCTCGGTGTAATCCATAATCTGGGCCAGGTATTCTCGGTCTGTGCCGTCCAGCCACACGATATTCCCCCACCATTTGCGGAGGTATTCCGCGATTTTGAGGTACTTGTTTTCGTGCTCCGTGTACGGTCTGGCCTTGTAGCCCTTCCGCATGATCTCCTTGGCGAGGAAGTTCTTGTCAGCGTTGCTCTCGCACATGATCGGCCCACATTGGAGCCGCTGGCAGTCGGCGATTATCCTGTCGAGCACCGTGTCCACGTGCCCATGCCACATCTGCCCGTAGAGATACAAGGTGTCGCCTACGCGCTTACCACAAGTGAACGCGGTATAATCCTCGCCGCCATAGGCAGCGTCGATGTGGGCGATGCCGTCCCGCAGCAGCGCCTTGTCGCTGGTGAACACTGGCGGGGTTATGAACAGGGCGTTTTCCTGGGCGATGTGGCGCAGCTCGTAGTTCGCCGCGAACAGAGAAGGGGACATACTCTGGCGCAGCTTCTCGATCTGGGCCTTGGTAAGCATCCCCGTGGTGTAGCAGTCGTAGGTTTCCGGCTCCGGCATCAGGCTGAATGCGTCCTCTTTATGCCAGGGCGTTCCCGTGTTGATGATTCTGCCGCCAGGGTTGCGGACGTTCTGCAGCTCCTGGTACACGGCCTTGGTACGCTCCCGCTCCGCGTGGCTGGTGCGGTCTTTGACATTGACAATATCGTCGGTGATGATGATGTCGGCGTGTTTGCCCGTCAAGCTGCCGCCGATACCAATTCCGAGCAGCTGCGCAGCGCCCCTTGGGGCGACGTATGCGCTGGTTGTCAGCTCTGAGCCAGTGGAGCGTATGATCTCCAACTTCTCCCCGGTCAGCGCCTTGTAGATCGCCTGGAACACATCGGACGCCATGATGCGCTGTATGTTCTTTATGACCTCCATCACGTCGCTGTCGGTCTTGCGGAGGAAGATGATGTTTCGCTCCCTCTCGAAGATCATAATCATGGCTATGGACACACACAGGCACGTGGTTTTGAATGAGCCACGGTGCGCCTGGAGAGTCATGTCGTCCTCGCGGGTTACGATGTCGGTTATCCACTTTCCGTGCAAATCGTCCCGGAAATCCTCATAGCCTAAAGCCCGACCGAGTGCCGCCGGGTGCTTGATCAGCTCGGTGGCCATCTCTTGGTATGTCATTTGCGCTTCATCGCCTTGTATGCCGCTTCCAGGGCTGTGAAGTCTGCTGCTTGAACATCGACCTTCTCCACTGGCTTCTCACCGATGGTGTCACGGATTGCAATAAACGCCCGGACATCGCCATTAAGCGCAGCTTTGATAAGCGAAGTACCCAATGCTTTCTGCGTGTTCATGGCCTTTCCGTTTTTATCGTGGATTTCCTCTGTCAGCAGCATTTCGAGTTCCTGGCGCAGCGTTTTTCGCTGGCGTTTCACCTGTGCGGCACGTTTCCCGCCCTTGCTGCCGTTCTTCCGCGCTACTTCCCCCGCTGTGAATCGTCGTCCTTCGGGAAGTGGTACTCCGTTTCTGGGCGAGACAGGTCTGTTCCCGCTCATTGTGTTTGCCTCCTAATTTGTTTTCAATCGCCGTTGAGCAGCACTGCCTTTTCCCCGGTGAACTTCTCCCACCTGTTTATGATGGCATCCACATACTTGGGGTCAAGTTCCATGCAGTAGGCGGTTCGCCCATCCTGTTCGCAAGCCATGATGGTTGTTCCGCTTCCGGCGAAGCTGTCCAGCACAATACCGCCGTCGGGGCAGCTGTTGTGAATCTGGTACTCGAACAGCGCGATGGGCTTCATGGTCGGATGGATGTCGTTCTTCTTCGGTCTGTCGAAGTCCAGAACAGTTGTTTGCTTTCTGTCGTTGTTCCAGTTGTGGGAAGCGCCGTCCTTCCAACCATAAAGGCAAGGCTCATGCTTCCACTGGTAGTCCTGCCGACCGAGCACCAGGCTGTTCTTGTTCCAGATCAAACATTGCCTGACTTGCCAGCCGATGTCGTGACAGGCTCCCCGGAAGTTGTAGCCCTCGGAATCAGCGTGCCATATATAAAATGCCGCCCCAGGCTTCATAGCATGGTCGGCACACTTGAATGCTTCCCGGAGGAACTGCCGAAACTCCGCATCCTCCATATCGTCGTTTTGGATGGTCATTCCAGTGCCGCCCTCGTAGGCCACGTTGTAAGGCGGGTCGGTGAGCAGAAGGTCGGCTTTCTCCCCATCCATCAGCTTATCGATGTCGTCCGGCCGGGTACTGTCGCCGCACATCAGGCGATGTCTACCCAGCTGCCAGATGTCCCCTTGCTTGGAGATTGGCTCCTCGGGCAGTTCCTCATCGTAATCGTCCTCGACAATTTCATCCGGCTCCAATTCCTCACCAGGCAGACCCCAGTCGAAATCAAAGCCCTCAAATTCCAGGTCTTGCGTGTCCTCTGCCAACAGACCGAAGTCCCAATCGCTCTCATTGGTCTTGTTATCAGCAAGGCGCAGCTCGCGGATTTCCTCATCCGTCAAGCCGCTGGCGATCGTCACAGGCACTTCTTTCATTTTGAGCTTCTTGGCAGCCATGAGCCGACAGTGGCCAATGACGACCACACCGTTATCGTCGATAACAATGGGCTGTTGCCATCCAAATCTCTTTATTGAGTTGGCGACATTGGCGACTTGCTTTTTATCATGAACCTTGGCATTTTGAGCATAAGGGATTAGCTCTGCCGTGGGCTTCATTATGATGTTCATTGTTCCTCCTGACTGAACCATTGACGATGAATCTCGCTGGCAATCTGCGCCAT
>JAEIGA010000644.1_pt1 | contig 51606 bp, 41 predicted proteins | sample 9270691 | NCBI WGS metagenome assembly JAEIGA01 (sample SAMN17057246, study PRJNA624740) | gut metagenome | biome: biome; isolation source: fecal sample | host: Bos grunniens | place: China: Xizang | collected 2019 | reverse complement strand
ATTGTTGATAACTTCGGGACCATTTTTTCGCAAGGAAGCCGCTGTAGCAGCGTTAATTTTACCCAATTTTCGTATTATCTCTTTATCCTTCAAGCAGTTGTGCAGTTTTATACCACCCTACCTTTTCACCTCAAAAACTACGTCAAAAACCCTATATTGTTGATAACTTGTTGATAACTCAAAAAAGTTTTCAACAGGCGAAAAAACAATAAAAAAGTGGAAAAAGTGACAAACCTGCGCAAGGGAATTTTGAAGGGATAGAAGGGATTATGTGGGGGCGACTCCGCCCTCACACCCCTGTGAGAGCGCAGCTTATCGTAGCCCCTGCCCACCGCGGCAGGGGTGAGTCCTGCACGCTACGCATCCTGACGGATGCTTTTACTGGTGCTCTCGAGGAGAAAAGAGAGAAAACACCGAGGAGAGGCGAGAGGCCGAAGGGTACTTCGCAGGGGGTGGTGGGACTGTGGGAGTATGGTCTTCTTGAGGGCCATGCCTTCGCGCGAAGGCCGCAGAACCTTTGTGGGCTTAACTGTTCACGGCCGTCTGGAAGGTAAGCTCGAAAGCCGCCTGCAGTCCTCACCAACCGGGGTTTAACTGTCACAAAGGCAGAGGCAGACCACCGAGGAGAGGCGGGAGGCCGCGCTTTCATCAAGGGGCGCATTCGGGGATGTTCCCCGTGCCTGCGGCAGGGGCGCATTTGCGGGGGGCAGCCCCATTGTTTGGTGTATCCCAAGTACAGCGGCCCGCCGAGGAGAGGCGAGAGGTGATATCATAGTCTTTTCTAAAACTTTTGAAAAGTGTAAAAGCCAGAAAGATGAAATTAAGCGGATATCGTTTAGACTTTTTGTCAAACTTATGCTAAATTTATACCAACCGCTTTGGGGTAATAAGATGAACTCTTTATTCAAATTCATAACCGTACTTGGAATCACGTTTGTTGCGATGCTCACGATGGCAATGGACGAGGCGGAGCATCAGCGCATCCAATCTGAAAAGTATGGTATTCAATTCTATGGCATTCAAATCCCCGAAGAGGGGGCGCGAGTCGTATTAATTTTGGATACGTCTGGATCAATGTCATGCCCCGTTAGAAGCGCAGATGGTAAGCCCAAGCGACGTTGGGACATCCTAATTGAAGAGGTTGAGCAAATGCTCAAGTCAATGGCAGAACAGTCGGCGAAAACGGGCGCGCCTTTTGCGCTTGGTGTAATCTTTGAGGGGACATCCGGCGGTGACCCTACCCCCTTCTATACCATCGAAGCTTCGCGCTATGATACACAGCCCCTCCCGCAACTAATTAAACGGCTAAATGCGATTGACCCCTCTGGTGGCGCCACATTTGACGAGGTCTTTTCCAACAAACTTTGGCCCTATGTCGCTAAGCATGGCGCCACGCATGCGATTTTCTTAGGTGACGACGACATCCAATACATGGCAGACGCGGTCATTCAATCCGTCAAAAAGTGGTATCAAACAACCTCCCAAGGAAGTGCTGCCAAATTCTCTTTTGGCAAAAAGAGTTTTAAGGGGCCCTTATCAGCTCTGAAGAACAAGTGGGCTGCAGCGCCTTGGTCAAGGGCAATGCCAACCACCCCCCATAAACAGAAGTCGGGGCTTAAATTCTCCAACAAATCTGCGAAGCAAAAATTTCCCCCTCGTCCACAAGACGTTACCTTCCATTGCATCGCCATCAATGTTGATTCTGAAACACTCAAGACAATCGCAAAACTGGGTGGTGGTGAATATACACTCAACGAAGATTGAGTTCGCGATCTCCCGCAACTCAGTAATAACACCCCCTTAATCTCTCCTAACACCGCCCTCCCCAAAGCGAAACTCGGCTTACCAAGTTTCGCTTGATTTTTATTTCTTTTGGGAAATCGCCAACTTTTTGAGAAATCACCCAATTAACCCTATTCGCTCCATCCGCTTGAACGCTCACCCATTTTTCGATTTCACATGGGCGAGCCTCCCCTAAAAAGTGCTCTATCGATACAAGGCGGACAAGGTTAGTTCCAAAAGGGTTAAAGGACTCAAGTCACAACAATGCGTGTGGTAATCCATCTTGCGTGACTTTCCATAAAAAATACCCTCCTTTGGAAATCTCTCTTTAGACGAGGCGTTTCCTATCAATAAAAATATGATATACTGTATTTAATTGATTTAACCATACCATAACAGAGAGGAAATCGGATGAAACATTCCCTGTTTGCGTTGGCATTGCTCACCGCAGCGAGTGCTTTTGTTGTTGTACCAGAAACACAGGCCGCGCCCACTACGTCAAACGAAGCGATTCTTAAACCTGTCGGGATTACACCTGGCAAGGTGATTAAGATGGTTCCGCAGAGTGGCGTTTCCAAGAGTTTTGACTTTGTCACAGAGAACGGTATCACGTTGCGTTTGCAATTCTATCGTTCTAACGTTTTTCGTGTCTTAGCGGCACCGCAAGTCTTTGAACCCTATCGTGACCGCCGTGGCAATCCGGTTAAGAACAAAGATGGTAGCACGAAGACCTTTGTGTCCGCCAATTACACGGACCCGCTGAACAATCCTGCAAAGGCACAGATCTTACTGCCGGAAGCAATTGAAGATTTAAGCCGTGTCACCTTCCGTGAAGACGTCGCAGCGGGCACTTACACCTTTACGACGCCCAAAATTGTCGTTACCATTAACAAGGCCGACTCTCGTTTAACCGTGACCGACGTCTTGGGTAAAGTCATTCTCGAAGAAGCTGAACCGCTTCAATTGACCGAAACGGCCACGACGCAGACGCTGAAGACCAATCCTGATGAATTCTTCTTCGGCGGCGGCCAGCAAAATGGTTACTTTAGCCACAAAGGGCGTTCGATTGACATCATCGCTGATGGCAATTGGGACGAAGGTGGTCACCCGAACCCTGCACCGTGGTACATGACCAACACAGGTTATGGTGTGTTGCGTCATACCTTCTCGGTGGGCCGTTACAACTTTGAAGACCCCTCTGTGGTGAAGACCGTGCATCGCGAAAATCGCTTTGACGCCTTCTACTTCATTGGTGGTGATTTTAAGGGTACGCTTGACCTCTACACCGAATTCACGGGCCGCCCAAACTTCATCCCGATGTGGGGCTTGGAACTCGGCGACGCAGATGCTTACATGACGCGCGACCCCGACACGCGCGATCCTGCCCAGACCGAAGATGGCTCCTTTAAGGAGCTCACGCATGAAGATGCGATGAAGATTGCTTTAGCATATCGCGAAAATGATATGCCGGGCGGCTGGATGTTGGTGAACGACGGCTATGGTTGCGGCCATATGCAGTTGGGTTACACGGCTGACACGCTTCGCGCGCTCGGCTTCCGTACAGGTCTCTGGACGGAAGGCACCTTGGATTTGATCAACTGGGAAGTCGGTACGGCAGGCTCTCGCGTTCAGAAACTTGACGTGGCATGGGTGGGCCCCGCCTACCAGCATGGTTTGGAATGCAACCGCTCCGCAGCTGAAGGTATTGAAAAGAACTCTGATGCACGTGCTTTCGTTTGGACCTGCCAGGGTTGGGCAGGCACGCAGCGTTACGGCATCTGCTGGACGGGCGACCAGTATGGTAGCTGGGACTTGATCCGTTACCACATCCCGACGCTCAGCTGCTCCTCCATGAGCGGCCAAGCCTATGCCACCACCGACGTGGACGGTATCTTCGGCGGTAGTGCTGAAACCTACTTGCGCGACCTCCAGTGGAAGTGCTGGACGACTGCTATTTACGTAATGAATGGTTGGAGCCATCTCAAGAAGAGCCCGTGGGGTTACGAAGAGCCCTACAAGTCGCTCAACCGCAAGGCGCTTCTCCAGAAGATGCGCATGACGCCCTTCTTCTATGCTTACATGCGTAATGCGTGGGAATGTGGTGAACCCATTGTGCGTCCGCTCATCTGGAACTACCCGGAAGACCGCAAGACGTGGACGGATGAAACGCAGTACGAATTTATGGTCGGTAAGGAAGTCCTTGTCGCACCGGTCTACAACTCGATGAAGTTGAACAAGGGTTGGAAGAAGGACATCTACTTGCCTGAAGGCACTTGGATTGACTTCAATGATGGTCGTCGCACGGTGGGCCCGACCACCCTCGCCGCCTATCCGATTGACTTAACGAAGATCCCTGTCTTCGTTAAGGCTGGTAGCATCATTCCGATGTATCCTGAAATGTTGAGCATGGGCGAAAAGGCTCCGGATCCGTTGACCTTCGCCATCTATCCTCAGGGTTATGCCTCCTTCAACGTCTATGAAGACGATGGTGAAACCCGCGCCTACCAGCAGGGTGAATATTCCACCCAGCTCGTGGAATGTTTCGCACCCGACACCGAAGGCACGGATGACATCCGCGTAGTCGTGAACCCTGCCAAGGGCGATTTTGATGGTATGCTTCAGCAGCGCATCTATGAATTTGAGATTCATATGCGCACCAAGCCGATCAATGTCTTCTTGAACAAGGAAGAAGTGCTCGGCGTGAACGATCCGACCATTTACAAGAATGCGCGTCAGGCATGGTACTATGATGCGAACGACCGCTATGGTGTCTTGCGCGTCAAGCTCCACCGTCAGTCGGTCCGCAAGGCCGCAGAACTTTTGGTTCAGGTCAATCCTGCCCTGGCTGCAACCATTGCGCCGACCGAACCCTATCCTGTGCCGGAAATCACCAACGAATTGGATAAGGAAGACTTCGTGGTCACCTCCAGCTCTTGGGCCAACAACAACCTTGCAAAGAATGCCTTTGACGGCACCGAAGACACCATGTGGCACACCTACTGGGGTGACGATGGTCAGCGCCCGGTCAACTATCCGCACACGATTGATGTGGATATGAGCGGCCTCTACGCCCTCAATGCGGTCTCCTACTTGCCGCGTGCAAACCTCGGCAATGGCGTTGTGAAAGACTACGAAGTCTGGGTGGCACGCTTCCCTGACCACTACACCAAGGTGGCTGAAGGCGCATTCGCTCCCTTCACGAAGGTGGAAGCGCGTACGATCTCCTTTGACACCACGTGGGCTCGTTATGTCCGCCTCGTCTTCAAGTCCTCGCAGAACGGTGCAAACTACGCCTCCGCGGCAGAAATTGACATCCTCCAGGACACCAAGGCAGCCCCCTTGCCGGACGAAGAACGTGCAATCGGCGATGAACGCCTTGAAATTGATGGTCAGTTCTACGCCAACTGCCGCAAGGATACCGTTGGCACCGAATGGACGATGGATCTTGACGGCACCTGGGAAAAGGTTCTCGGCCACGCAGGTATGGAAACGGGCAACAGCAATGAAGGCACGGTCACCTTCCGTATCTTTGCCGATGGCAAGCAAATCTTTGAACGCCTCGGCATGAAGCCTCAGGATGTCAAGCAGTTGATTAACGTAGACATTCCTACAGGCGCCAAGCAATTGCGCTTCGTGCTCAGCAAGCAGTCGGAAGATTGCAATGACACCGCTACGGGTGTTTGGACCAACCTCCGCGTCTTCCGCGCAGGTTCGGGCAAGTAAACAACCTTGCAAACATTCCTCTCAACGGGCGCATCACACGATGCGCCCGTTCTTTATATCCCCTCACAACCCCCCCCATTGCTCAGCGCCCTACATGACAACTATTTCTACACATGCAGAAAAACGACCTGTGTACGCTATTTTTAACGAGGAATTTCACCTCTGCTTCACGCGTACGCGTAAAGTAATTTGATACAATGTGTGGTATGAAAAAAGGATTTTTGCTTTCCCTTCTGCTTCTCGCCGCGAGTACACTTTTCGCAGGTCAAGCACATATCAACATGACCCATCGCATGATGGAGCTCGCCATGCAGGTCGGCGCAATCATTTTTGCCGCACGCATGGGCAATCTACTCTTTAGTAAACTTCACCTACCAAGTGTTTTAGGTGAACTAACCGCAGGTATCATAATCGGGCCCTTTGCCCTTGGTAGAGTTTGGGACTCATGGATCTTTCAATCCTTTGCCAATTCACCCGTCGGGGTCTCTCCCGAACTCTACGGGCTGTGCACAGTCGCCTCCATCGTATTGCTCTTCTTAGTGGGTGCAGAAACAGACTTGCGCATGTTTATGCGTTATTCTGCTGTGGGCTCCCTCGTTGGCATTGGCGGCGTGTTACTTTCCTACATTACAGGTGCGGCGGTTGGCGTCTATGTCATCGGGCTTGAATGGACAGATCCCACGTCAATTCTCATGGGTGTGATGAGCACCGCCACCTCAGTTTCCATCACTGCGCGCATTCTCTCTGAACGTCGGAAGTTAGACTCACAGGAAGGTGTTACCATTCTTGCGGGTGCCGTCATCGATGACGTGCTCGGCATTATCATGCTCGCCATCGGTATGGGTATGATTGCGGCCAAACAATCTGGCGGAAGCGTCTCGTGGGCACACATCAGTGGCATTGCGATTCGGAGCTTTGGAGTTTGGTTGGGGGCGACCGTCTTTGGCATTTTCATCTCACATACGCTGGCACGTTTACTCAAGCCCTGCGGCTCCCATGGCGAAGTGGCAGTCCTTACTCTCGGTCTCGCATTAATGGTGGGCGGGCTCTTTGAACAAGTCCATCTCGCCATGATTATCGGTGCCTATGTCACCGGCCTCTCCTTCTCACGCACCGAGATGGGCATCATGATTCAAGAAAAACTGCACGGGCTCTATCAATTCCTTGTGCCCATCTTCTTCGTTGTCATGGGTATGATGGTGGACGTGACCGAATTCATGAATCCATCGGTCCTCATTGCAGGGGTAATCTACACCGTCATCGCAATTTTGGCAAAAATCATCGGATGCGGCCTCCCAACCTTACTCTTTGGGTTTACCCCGATGGGCGCGCTACGCGTTGGGTTAGGCATGGTCCCCCGTGGCGAAGTGGCATTAATCATTGCCGGTATTGCGGCGGCGAATGGCCACAACGAAGTTCTGGGCGTGGCCATCCTGATGACCCTGCTCACCACTTTGATTTCTCCACCGTTATTGGTTTTAGCATTTAACAACAAAATCCGTGGCCATCGTAAGGAAGAAGACCAAGATGCCGCCCCAACCGCGGTCTATCACTTCCCCAACCATGCGGTGACCAACAACATGATGGCACGTATCATTCATACGCTTTCCAACGAAGGTTTCTTTACGCACCAAATTGATCCTGCTGCGGGTCTTTACCAGGCACGCCGCTCGGATATGGTGTTAACCATTGTATCTGCCGAAGACACCATCTCATTTTCTGCGAAAGCCGATGCAATTCCCTTTGTCCGCGTGGTGATGAAGGAAACCATTGCAGAATTTGAAGATGTCTTAGAAGCTTTGAGAAAGCCGATTACGGAAGATTCCCATATCGCTTTAAATGACACTACGACAGAAGCGGAAGCAAAAACGCGCACGCAGTTGGCCGTCTTGAATCGTCACGTCCGCGATGATGCAATTATCTATCGCCTTAAAGCCACTCAGCGAGATGAAATTATTCGTGAGATGTTGCAACACCTACATACGATTGGGTGCCTCAAAGATCCAGAACGCGCAGTCTCTGAAGTGCTCCATCGTGAACAAATTATGCCGACAGGCGTTGGAAGTGGCGTAGCCTGTCCGCACACGCGCACCTCCGCAGTTGACAACCTTGTCTGCGCAATCGGTATTACGACTGAACCTGTTGACTTCTCTGACGATGAGGAAGGGAAAAACTGCAGAATTATCATTCTAACGCTTACGCCTGACGCTCCTGGCAGTCCGTACATGACCTTTATCACCGCCATTTTGACGGCACTCCGTTCGGAACGCAGACGTATCGCTATCCTAAATGCCCAGAACGCAGCGGACATTAAAAAAGCGTTGCTCACACAACAATGAAATTGTTTTCCTGTTTAGTACTCCTCTTCGCAAGTGTTTCGTTATTCGCAAACGTAACACACAAGCCGAAGTCATACTATCAACTCATCATCACCAAAGAACCCTTTGGGCCAATGGCGGCTGAAGTCGACAACACCGAAGCGCCTGCGCCCGAGCAAGACCCCGTCAAAGTACAAGAAGAATCCTCTAAGATTCAACTCTGTGCAATGACCTACACCCCTGATGGTCGAACAGCTGTTGGGCTCATTGATAACGGCACCAACCCACCTGGATACATTACGCTCTTTGACGGAGAAACCTCCAATGGGCTCAACCTCTTACTCTCCAACCTTGATGAAGAGTACGCGACATTTAGTCGTGATGGCGTCATGTTTACCCTCAAGCTCGGCCTCGGCTTAATTGAAACAATTACGCCAGAACTTTTGGCCCAGCGGGAAGCCGAAATGGAGGCAGAAGAAATTCAAGCGGAAGAAGTTGAACGTAAGCGTCCCAATTCGCTTGCAGAACAACTCATCGCAATGCAGATGAGCCTCCCGCCCGACGTTGAAGCGCCCCCCTTACCGATTCCACAGATTGCAACAGAAGACTTCCTTAAAGAATTTAATCCCAATAAGGAAAAAACAGAACCGCAAACCGATAGCGAGGCTCTCATTCAAGCGGGTGTCGACGAATTGCATGATGCCGTTGCAACAGGCGAAACCCCTCAGGAATACTTGAAGCGTTTGGTTGAACATCGTCGCAAAGAGGTCCAACGTCAACAAGAAGAAAAGGCGCGTGCCAAAGAAGAATTAGAGCAAACCCTTGCCGCAAGTGGCACGATTTCTAAGGAAACGGAAGAATACATCCGTCGCCGCGCCAATATTGAATTGATGAAAAAAGGCGTTGTCCCCCTTACCCCTGTGGAAAACTTAACAGACGACGAACAGGCGGAGATTAATGCGGCCCTTGAGGCAGAATTTGCCGAGTAATCCGCACTCCCGCACCTCACACCTTGCTAACCTTATCCATGCGCACGCTTTTATTGACCCTTTTTGTAGCCCTTCTCGTCATTCTCCCCTTCTGCCTTTGGGGAGAAGCGATTGATGCGTGGTTTAAAGCGATGGCAACGGCCGACACTACGACCCGTGGACTCCTCGCAGGACTACTCTTTTCCGCGTTAGCCCTTGACATCTTTTTGCCAGTCCCCAGCAGCCTGGCCAGTACACTCTGTGGTGCTTTTTTTGGATGGTGGGGCGGACTCGCCATTTCATTTGGCGCAATGACTACAAGTTGCGTGACTGGGTGGTGGATTGGCCATCTCTGCACGCCGATGGCGATTCGTTTCATCGGCAAAGATGAATACCCGCGCCTCCAAGCCCTTCTCTGCCGTCATGGGGTCATCCTACTCCTTGCCCTCCGCACCGTTCCCGTCTTAGCAGAGGCGTCAGTCCTCCTTGCAGGAATTGCAAAATATCCCTTTCGCCGTTGCATACCACTCCTACTTGCGGGCAATCTCGTCATTAGCCTTGCCTATGTCTATGCGGGCGTTTATGGCCATGATGCCGAAAATATGTTTCCTGCCTTTCTCGCCTCTATCACCCTCTCAGCCCTCTTAATGGGCGTGGCGGCACTGCTTCGTAAGCACACGCCACCCCCTACCCAGCCCTCCCGCTAATTTCCTATGGACACCCTTGAACGCCTTCAAAATATCTTAGCCCAACGTGGCATTGCCTCCCGACGTGGTGCCGCAGATCTCATTCATGCAGGCGAAATCACTGTGGATGGACAAGTGGTGACAGAGCCAGGGTTACGTGTCTCCCCAGATGCAGACATCCGTCATAAAGGGCGTTCCATTCCACTGCAAGCAGAACGTCATCGCACCTTCCTTTATCACAAACCTGTGGGTGAAGTCTGCTCAACCGATGGTCAGGGAGCACGGAGTGTCTTGGACTCCTTTAAGGCGTTCAAGCTCCGCCTTGTCCCTGTGGGGCGATTAGATAAAGACAGTGAAGGACTCCTACTCATTTCAAACGATGGCGCACTCATCCAACGCCTCACCCACCCACGTTACGACCATCAAAAGGTTTACGAGGTCTTTGTCAACCGCGCACCAGACGAACACCAACTGAACATTTTACGTAGCCCCCTCCTCATCGAAGGCTATCGCATCCGCCCCGTCCCAGTTAAGCAGATTGCGTCGCGCCTCCTCCAATTCACCCTCTCTGAAGGTCGTCATCGTCAAATTCGTCAGATGTGCGAACAAGCTGGCCTTCGCGTGACACGTCTTAAACGCATTTCTATCTCCAATCTAAAACTCGGGGCGCTCCCTCCGGGGCACTATCGCGAACTTACCCCTGACGAAATCAAACGTCTTTTAACGCCACCAGCGTCTAAGCCTCAAAGTAAAAAAACCTCCACCCATTGATGCGTGGAGGTTCTTTTTATCATCCATTGACCCTATCACCTATTTAGACAAAGTGTTCGTTTACGTAGAATTTTAATATTTAATAATTTTTTTAAATATTTGACTTGAAGTTGTGTCAATAGAATGCTATACTTATAAGCGTTGTTGGGGCACTGAATCCAGTGCAGCCTAAATAAAATCAGATAAGAAGGTATTTACAATGAGCAACGAGAAGAAAGCGGCACCGTTCTGCACGCAAACGATTTTAACTCGCATTCACAAAGTGACGGGACAGAGCCTTGGTATTGAACGCATGGTGAAGTCTGGCCGTCAGGTCGAGTCAATCCTTTTGCAGATTAGCGCCATCAAGAGTGCGCTCACTGGTCTCGCCCAAGAACTCCTCACAATGCATCTTGAGCAGAATATTAAAAATGTTGCAGAAAACAAGGATTCTTCCGACGAAGCAATTGACAACGTCGCTGCGGCAGTCCAATATTTTTGCCGCATGAAGTAATACAACCTATTACTTCGCTTAGAGATGCAACGTCTACCCTTATGGTTGGAGTTGCATCTTTTATTATTTTGATTCGTTATTTTATTTAATAGAGAAGTTTGACAGTAGCTTTATTTTTTGCTATTATTCGCCCACTTTAGTACTGAAAGGATGCGCACATTATGGCGTTTTTGCTTGGTTTGTTGTTCGTTATCGAAATTATTGTTGCTCTCTTGATGGTCGCAGTTGTGATGTTGCAACCTCCGAAAGATCAGTCTGGGGGCATGGGGTCTGCATTCGGCGGTGGCTTCGGTGAAGAAGTTTTCGGCGGACGCACAGGTAATGTCTTGTCGCGTACAACGGTCGTTTTGGGCATTATCCTGATTTTGAACAGTTTGGCTATCGCTTACTGCATGCGTGGTGGTTTGCAGTCCACTTCCTTGGCAGAACGCACGGTTGAAGCACCTGCGGCACCAGCGGTTCCTGAAGCTCCTGCACAATAATCATCGCTACACAGCTTAAGGTTAAGGATTACACGATGAATCTTGAAGTTCTTGAAAAAGCACGTACCCGTGTGCCGAGCATTCCGGTTTTGGTTAATCTTGTTTCCCAGCGCACCAAGCAGTTGAATCGTGGCGAACGCCCCTTCTTGAAGCCGCTCTCTAAGTTTGAAGACAAGTCTGACATTGCACTTCGCGAAATCGCAGAAGGGCTCATCATGGCTGGCGTTGACATGCAGGCCGTGGAAGAGCACGATGAAAAGCGCACGCGTTGGAGCCGCCACTTCTAATTTTTTATTCCGCAATGGCTTCGTCGAAAGGAAAATACAAGACTGTATCGGGCAACCTTGCTGTTAATCGTAAGGCGACGCACGACTACACGGTCCTTGAGAAGCACGAGGCGGGAATTGAATTAGTCGGCACGGAAGTCAAAGTGCTGCGCAATGGCGAAGGTGGCCTACTGGGCGCCTGGTGTAAGGTTGACGAAAGCGACCAATTGTGGTTGATGCAGGTGCGAATCCCCCCTTATGCCTTTGGGAATCGTTTTAATCACGAATCCCTTCGAACGCGGCGCCTTCTAATGCACAAAGCGGAAATCCGCCGTCTGCGTGCAAAGGTTGAACAAAAGGGTCTCTCCTTAATCCCCTTGAGGCTTTATTTGAATCCTCGTGGTAAAGTAAAGGTGGAGCTTGCCCTTTGCCAAGGTAAAAATCAGTATGATCGTCGCGAAACCGTGAAACGACGTGAAGCGGATCGTGCGGCACAACGTGCCACAAGACTTTACCGATAATCTTTTTATGTTCTAGAAAGGACGTGCACAATGAAGGTTGGAATTTGGCAATTACTTATCGTCATTTTACTCATCGTTTTGATCTTCGGGGCGAAGAAGATTCCTGAAATCGCACGAGCGTTGGGTCGTTCTTCAGGCGAATTTAAAAAGGGTTTGAAGGAAGGTAATGCGGAGGCGACGGCAAAGGTGGATGAGATTAAGGACGCAATTTTAGGTGACCCTGATCAAAAGGCCTAACCCGCATGGAAAGCCCCGCCCGACAGCGGGGCTTTTTACTCTCTCTTGTTCGCCACAAGGAGAACTTTTGTGAACGCATTGAAAAATGCTTTCTCTTTTTAAGATGTTTATTGAAGATTGGTTTGATAAAATAACGCAGTTTTTATAAAGGGATCATCAGTAAGGAGTAAAAATGGAACGTCCATCAACAGATAATTTAACCCCCAATGCGATTAGCGTCTTACGCCAAGCGCAATTAGAAGCACAAGAGATGCGCCACGACCATGTGGGTACGGCTCATCTCGTATTGGCGTGTCGGATTGTGGAATGTTCTGCAGGTAAGATTTTACAGAAGCTCGGGATTTCCGTTGCGGAATTACGTGAACGCACCGATGCGCTTTCGGTCTCGGGTGGCTTAATTGACAATCTGCCCGCGGAAAAAATCCCGTGGTCGCAGCGCGCCTTAAAGACCTGCGAGATGGCACGTGACATTGCGAAAGCCAATCGTCTTTCTGAGGTCAACACAACGTGTATTCTGATGGCCGTTTGTTACGAAGGTAATGGTCTTGGTGCGACCCTACTTGAGCAACTCAATATTACGCCTGACAAACTTAACGAGTACCTTCATCGCGGTAATGTGATGCCTGAATCCGAGCTTCCGTTTGAAGAGATGAACTCGTTTGAAGAGAACGCATCTGCTCATCCTCGGAAAAAAGCATCGCCTTCGGGCCAACAGCCAGAAGCAAAGACTCGCACGCCTGCATTAGACACGTTTGGGCGAGATTTAACTGCGCTTGCTCTCCGCGAAACGCTCGACCCTGTCATCGGACGTGATGCAGAATTAAAGCGTCTGATTCGCATTCTTTGCCGTCGTAGCAAGAATAATGCCGTTTTGATTGGTGAAGCTGGCGTGGGTAAGACCGCTGTTGTGGAAGGTCTTGCTCAGGCGATCGCCAAGCGTGAAGTACCCGAAGCGATGCTCAAAAAGCGTGTAGTGGCACTTGATATGGCCCTCCTCGTCGCGGGAACGCAATTCCGTGGGCAGTTTGAAGAACGCCTGAAACGCGTCATTGACGAAGTCTCTCGTGATGGCAACACCATTCTCTTCTTAGATGAACTGCACACCATCGTGGGTGCAGGCGGTTCTGAAGGTGCAATGGATGCGGCGAACATTATCAAGCCGGCCCTTGCGCGTGGTGAATTCCAATGCATTGGCGCGACCACGTTAAATGAATATCGTAAAGGCATTGAAAAGGATGCCGCCCTTGAGCGTCGTTTCCAAACCATCCTCCTAGAAGAGCCGACGATTCCAGAAGCGGTCAAAATTCTGGAAGGCATTGCGCCCAAGTATGCAGAACACCATGGTGTCATCTACACGCCAGAAGCACTGCAAGCCGCAGTGCAGTTAACAGCGCGTTACCTCCCTGCCCGCCAATTGCCAGACAAGGCCATTGATACGATTGACGAAACAGGTTCTCGCTTGCGTTTGGATGTTGCAACACGTCCTAAAAAATTGCTTGCGCTCGAACAAGACGTTGAACATGTTCGTCTCACCAAGCAGAAAGCAATTGAACGAAACGATTTTGACTCTGCCGCAAAGTTGCGCGCAAAAGAACTTGAAGCAAAGTCAATTTTTGACACGGCTTTAAATGCTTGGCAACAATCGCTTCGCGAAAAGCCCATTGAAATTACTGCAACTGAGATTGCAAAGACCGTGGCCGATATCACGGGTATTCCTGTCAATCAGATGACCGAAGGCGATCGCACCCGCCTCTTAACCTTAGAGGCGGCATTGGGCGAGCGCGTGATTGGTCAGGCAGATGCCATTAGTGTCATCTCAAAGTCGTTGCGCCGTGCGCGTATCGGCTTGAAAGATCCTGCACGACCGATTGGCTCATTCCTCTTACTCGGTCCAAGCGGCGTGGGTAAGACCTTGTTGGCAAAATCCTTAGCGGCGGCATTCTTTGGCGATGAAAAGGCGTTGATTCGCTTAGACATGTCGGAATACATGGAAAAGCACACGGTCAGCCGCATGGTGGGTTCGCCGCCTGGGTACGTGGGACACGAAGAAGGTGGACAATTAACGGAACGCGTTCGTCGCCGTCCCTACTCTGTCATTCTCTTTGATGAAATTGAAAAGGCGCACCCGGACCTCACGCATATCTTGTTGCAAATCCTTGAAGAGGGATGCTTGACCGATGGCTTAGGACGCCGTGTCGATTTTCGCAACACGGTGGTCTTGTTGACCTCAAACATTGGGTGTGACTTTGCTACAGAGGCACCGACGGTTGGGTTCGTTCCTGGCGATGAGGCAAATGGCGTGCTCATGGCACACGAACGCTTGCAGGAACGCATCCTCAAAGAGGTAAAGAAATCTTTACGTCCTGAGTTAATCAACCGTTTTGACGACATTTTGGTTTTCCATGCTTTGGACCGCAAGTCGATTGAACAGATTTTGGATGTAGAGCTTGAAATCGTTCGCAAGCGTCTGCAAGAGGCGGGCATTCGCTTCAAGCTCTCCGACGAAGCTCGACAACTTTTGATTGACGAGGGATGCCACCCACAACAAGGTGCACGTCCGTTGCGTCGCGCGATTGAACGTTTCGTGGAAGATCCGTTAGCCGATGCGCTCCTGAAAAATGGCAAATCCGACGATCTCTTCGTGCTTTCACCTGTGGCATCTGATAAGCCTGGCGAAAAGAAAACCATCGTTGCGACCGTAAAGAAAACACGTAAACAACCCCTTACGCGTTCGATTCAAACACCAACGCGCACGAAACGCCGCGCCACAAAACGGGCAACCACCTCCAAAACGCACAATTTAAACCACTAATAAATCTACTTATAGCACCCCTTTCTGTACCTAAACAGAGGGGGTTGTGTTATACTATCTCCGTATGAAACAAACGAAAGTCATCGCAGTAGCGAATCAAAAGGGTGGCGTCGGTAAAACGACGACCGTAGTCAATTTAGCCGCAGCACTCGCAGGAATGAAGAAAACCGTGCTTGTGATCGACCTCGATCCGCAAGCAAATGCCACCAGTGGCCTCGGACTTCAGCCTACGCCTGGCACAAGCCTTTACGCAGCCTTAGTCAATCAGATTTTTATTGGTGACATTATTCAGGCAACCCCAATTGAAAATGTCAACATCATCCCCTCTGAGCTTGATCTTTCTGGCGCAGAACTTGAAATTGCACGTCAAGAAAATCACTTGCAAGTGGTTCGCGAGTTGCTCAAGCCTGTCTTGATGGCAAATGTCTTTGATTACATTCTCATTGATTGTCCGCCCTCGCTCGGCATTCTGATGACCTCCTCCCTCGCTGCCGCAAATAGCGTCGTCGTGGCGATGCAGTGTGAATATTACGCCATGGAAGGTTTGCGTGTAATCACCGATGTGGTCAAGCGTCTCCATGACAATGGTGTCAATCCCGACATCCATCTGGAAGGCATCTTAATGACCATGTTTGATGCTCGCACGAATCTCTCTGCAGAGGTCGTGAACGAAGTCCGAAATCACTTTGGCAAACTTGTTTACAAAACGGTTATTCCGCGAAGCGTGCGTATTTCTGAAGCACCGAGTTTCGGGAAGCCCGTTGTGCTTTATGATGCCTCCTCCAAGGGCGCGCAAGCGTACATTGAATTTGCGAAGGAATTCGCAAAGCGCACCAAATAACTTTCACTAAACAAATGTCTCCATTTGGGAATCTCTTAACACTCTTCCATGCCAATCCCCATTGGCGATGGTGAGGGTGTTTTAGCAATTACATTATTTCAATTGAATCACGATTCCCTAAAACCCTTTTAAGATGAAAGTAAATTCATGAGCACCTACTTTAAAGACTACCCCGATGCCAATGGCTTCTTTGGCCCCTATGGTGGTGCGTACGTCCCCGAAAACCTCAAAGCCGAAATGGTCAAAATTGCTGAAGCTTACTACCGCATCAGCAAGTCGCATGACTTTATTTCTGAATTGCGTCAAATTCGCAAGCACTTCCAGGGACGTCCCACGCCGGTGTACTATTGCCGCAACTTAAGCGAACGTCTCGGTGGCCGCATCTACTTGAAGCGCGAAGACTTGAACCACTCTGGCGCACATAAGCTCAACCACTGCATGGGCGAAGTGATGTTGGCCAAGTACATGGGCAAGAAGCGCGTCATTGCAGAAACAGGCGCAGGCCAACATGGCGTCGCCATGGCAACTGCGGCGGCCTACTTTGGTTTGCCCTGCGATATTTACATGGGCGAGGTTGACATCGCCAAGCAGCACCCCAACGTGTTACGCATGCAAATTCTCGGCGCCAACGTGATTCCCGTCACGCATGGCCAGCGCACGCTGAAGGAAGCCGTTGATGCGGCATTCGAAGCCTACTTGAAAGATCCCGAAAACACCATCTACTGCATCGGATCGGTCGTTGGGCCTCATCCCTTCCCAATGATTGTCCGCGACTTCCAAAAGATTGTCGGTGAAGAGTCTCGCGCTCAGTTCCTTGAGATGACTGGCGAATTGCCTGATGCAGTAGCTGCATGCGTTGGGGGGGGCTCCAACTCCATCGGTATTTTCTGCGGATTCCTTGACGATACAGATGTCAAGCTCTATGGTGTTGAACCGCTCGGTCACGGTAGCAAGCCTGGTGACCATGCCGCCTCTATGACCTATGGTAAGCCTGGCATTCTGCACGGCTTCAAGAGTTATACACTCCAAAACGAAGATGGCTCTCCCATGCCGGTCTACTCGGTAGCCTCGGGCTTGGACTACCAGTCTGTCGGTCCCGAACATGCATGGTTGCACGATACTGGTCGCGTGGAATACGTCACGGCAGACGACAAAGAAACGCTCTCGGCCTTCTTTGAACTTTCTCGTAATGAAGGTATCATCCCGGCGATTGAAAGTGCACATGCGGTGGCCTATGCTATTCGTTATGCCAAGGAACACCCGCATGGCTCCATCTTAGTCAACCTCTCTGGTCGTGGTGACAAAGATATCGATTATATCGTTGAAAACTTTGGCGTCAACGGTCTCTAATCCTCACACTGTAATGCCGAGCGCTGTTAATCAACATCCGCTCGGCATTTTCCTTTTAACGTTTGCGGGCTCCGCTGACTCCTTCAAATAGGATCGCCATGTTCTCTCTTTTTCTGGCTTTTAAGTATCTACGCCCACGCCGTGGTATTGCGTCTGTGGTGACGCTTTTGTCCGTATTGGGGGTTACCATTGGTGTGGCGATTGTCATTATTGTCCGAGCGGTCTTTACTGGCTTCGGCGATACGTGGCAGACTAAAATTCTCAATTTCAAGCCACACATTGTTGTTCGTCCTGAATATCATGGGACATTGACCAACTTGGACGAACTCTGTGAAGCCTATGATGCTATCCCTGGGGTGGTTGCCTCCTCCCCAAGCATCGAAACACGCGTCCTCGCGGAATACAACAATCGCATCCTCGCGCCCACACTTTTAGGGGTTGATGCCGAACGCATCCAACGCATGTTGCCACTTACCATGTGGAATGGCTCCTTTGACCTGCATGGTTCCAGCGTCGTCATCGGCATTGACATGGCGCGCCAACTTCGCGTTGGCGTTGGCGATGAACTTTTGCTCTACTCCCCGATGAATCTCATTGAAAAAGAGGAAATTTACTTCCCCGAACGCCTTCAAGTGACAGGCGTCTACTACACAGGTCAAGCGGACTTTGATGGCGGCTATGTCTTTGTTTCGCTTCCGATTGCCCGCGACCTCGCAGGTGTCAGTAAAGGCGCAAATAGTATTTCACTCCGCGTGGAAAAACCGCAACAGTTGCGCCCATGGAGTCCTGCCGACAGAGAGGGAATCATCGCCAATCTTCGCCGAGTTACATTCAACGAAATTGGCACCATGCGCTTCCGTGTCGCCACATGGCAGGAACTTGATAGTCTTATTTTTAATGCCGTTGCGACTGAAAAGAACATGATGACCCTCTTGCTCATCTTCATTAGCGTGGTGGCCATCTTCTGTGTCGTCAACACAATCATCGTGATTACCGTGCAGAAGACACATGAAATTGGCCTCTTGAAAGCACTTGGCTTCTCTACGCCACAGATGACCATGACCTTCGTGCTCTACGGGTGGATCCAATGTCTTTTGGGCACAGCCCTTGGCATTGGGCTTGCATTCCTCGTCTTAAACAACCTCCAGAATCTCGTGGACTTCCTCGCTTCTTGCGGAATGGATGTCTTCCCGAAGGCGATTTATGGACTTGATGCCTTGCCGTGGCGTGTTGTTCCCTTTGAGATTGCACAAGTGACCATTTTGGTTGTGCTCTTCTGTGCAATCGCCTCTCTTCTGCCCGCATGGCGTGCTGCCGCAATGCCCCCTGTTGACGCTCTGCGAAAGGAATAATCATGGACACCATTTCTCCTCTTGCCGCCGTCAATCTTCACAAGACCTACACCCTTCATCGCAAACAAATCAACGTTTTGCGTGGTGCCAATCTCTCCACTGTCCCTGGTGAATCTGTGGCCATCATTGGCCGCAGTGGATCGGGCAAATCAACGTTGATGCACGTCCTTGGTGGCTTAGATAAACCTGCTCAAGGCCAAGTTCTCATCGCAGGCCACGATCTCTACAAACTCTCAGCACGACGTCGTACACGCCTCTGTGCATCGCAGATTGGGTTTGTCTTCCAGGCCTATCACCTTCTTCCAGAGATGGACATCACTGAAAATGTGATGTTGCCCGCGATGGCCCTCGGCAAACTTTCCCGAAAAGAGATGCGCCTTCGTGCAGAAGCGCTTTTGGAGCGCGTGGGACTCAAAGACCGCTTAAACCACACCCCACAGGAACTCTCTGGTGGTGAACAGCAACGTGCCGCAATTGCGCGTGCCTTGATGAATGAGCCGCCCTTGATTCTTGCCGACGAACCGACTGGAAATCTTGATGCAACCACGGGTGATGCGGTATTGGATTTGCTCTTTGAACTCACCAAAGAACGCAACACCGTGCTCGTCATGGTCACACACAACCCTGAAACTGCAGCACGTTGTTCGCGAACACTTGTGCTCACAGACGGGCTATTGGTTGATAGCACCCCCTAAATTTGCTTCCCATGCGTCCACTTCGATGGACGCATCTTTTTGTTGGCCTTTGGAGAAAATGTATGCCCCCCTCCACATCTTTTCTCTTCTCTTCCGTCTTCCTTCCTCACGTGCCAGACCTCTTACGCCGGCGCATTGCAATTTGTTGCTCCTTCTTTATTCAGGGGGCAATGTTCGCCACTTGGTGTTCGCGCATTCCCGACATTAAGACAGCCCTCAATCTCAATGACGCCACACTCGGCGCCCTACTCCTCTTGCTCCCCGTCGGTGAATTTCTATCAATTATCCCCAACGGCTTTTGTGTTACTCGTTTTGGAAGTAAACGGATGGCCATCCTCGCGGGGTTTCTCTATCCTATGCTCTTGATTCTTCTTGGTTGCGCCAGCTCCGCACTCCAACTCGCAATTTTACTCTTCTTTACTGGCGCAATTGCCAATCTCTCCAATACCGCAGTCAACACGCAAGGCGTATACTTAGAACAACTCTATCAGCGAAGCATCATGGCCTTCTTCCATGGTATGTGGTCCGTGGCAGGGCTCTTTGCTGTCGCACTCGCTACACTCTTTGCAAACATCTCCATTTCCGTCTTTGCACACTTCTGCATTCTTGCGGCTGGAGCTATCCTCCTTCTCTGCTTCTCTGGCGGAGCACTTGCCGACAACACACATAACACGACCACACCGAAACGAGCTCATCACGCTTGGCGATTCACCCTCGCAATTTGTTGGCTTGGCATTGCATGTTTTGGATGTATGGCGTGTGAGGGCACGGTTTACAATTGGAGCAGTGTCTACATGCGTGATGTACTCCATGCACTTCCAGCCAACCAGAGTCTCGCCTACCTCTCCTATCTCTGCACTATGGTCACGGGACGTTTCGTTATTGACCTTTTTGTCAACCGACTTGGGCTCTTTCGCATTCTCTTCATCTGCGCGAGCGCAATCACCCTTGGGCTCTTTTGCATCGTTGGAGCCACCTTGCTTCCCTTTGGCACCACGGCTATAACCCTCATTGGATTTGCAATTGTTGGTATTGGTACGAGCGCGATTGTACCATTGTGTTGCGGACTCACGGGACGTTGCAAGGAGATTCCCTCGGGTATTGCAATCGCCGAAATCTCTACCATTGGCTTCTTTGGCCTCCTTCTCGCACCGCCACTCACAGGGTTTATCTCCAAGATTGCGGGGCTTCCCATCGCATTTTTCCTAATGGCACTTATTAGTCTACCCGTGCTTTTCGCCATTCAGCGCCTTCGCAGACTTCTCCCAGAATAAATTTACAACACACCTCTCGCTTAGACCGTAAGATCTAAACTAATATTCAACGATTCGAGAGGTGAACGTTCTTAGCGCAGAGCCACCATCTTATGGTGCTAAGCGCAAGGTAATTGGTGGCGGCAATGCTTGAAGTAATGCTTCCGTTGTAACCGCATTAGGATTCTCCACTGCCCACGGCTCAACTGCCGCACGACGCAGAAGTGTGGCATCTAACGTCAACTGTTTCTCAACGCCCTCCGCCGTTATCCGCACCGTATCACAAGGGGCGATGCGAATAGCAAAACGGCCACCCGCATCTGATGTCACGGATTGTCCATTGATCGTAAGGCGTTGATGCGCCGCAGGCGCGCCATCTGCACTTAATAGCGTCCCGTAAATCGGCACAAACGTGCCATCGGGAGAAATCAAGGAACCCACACCAAGAATAGAGTGAAACGATCCATCTGTCGGCAAGGCATACCACACATCTCCGCTTCCACCCCAACCAAAAAAGAGACGCGTGTAATAGGTCTGTTGAGAATCTTGCGCCACCCCCACAGCAACCACCGCATGATTTCCTGCTGCCCCGCCAAGATCTAATACACAAGGCGCACCGCAACGCAACTGTGCATAAAGCAGTCCCGTTAAGAAAGGCAACATTTGTGTCGTTGCAGTAGGACAATACTCCATTCCAGTCGCGTAACCCGCTCCGCGACGTAACCCGTCCATCAAAAAGTAAGTGCTCCCACCAGAAGCCGTTGAGGCGTAGTGCGTCCCTGTAATCACGCCACTGTTCGCCGCAATGCGCCCTAACAACTCCTTTTGTGCTTCTGTTAACGTTTGCCCCTTAGTCCAGCGTTTCGGCAAGCTTTTCCAATCATAAGCCCCAGGACGCGTTTGCAATGGACGAAAATGAGGGCGCAACGCCTCGTCATACACCGCACAAAAGGAATTGGTATATGCAACTTGTTGCGATGGGAAGGCATAAAACTGTTGGATTGCACAGCCTGCAATCGCCACGCACCCAGCCATGTAATGTTCGGGGGTGTAACGATTATACACAGTTCCCTCTTCCCACTTCCCATAACGATTAAAGCTCTCTTGATTCCAATGGTCAAGTTCGCCAACCCATCGTTCCGAATCAAAGACCATCAACGGCACGGGAAGAGACTTTAATGGCGCCGCTTGTAACAAGGTCGTCCACATCGCATGATCCGTTTCAGGCGCCTCCTTTAAGCGAGCCTCTACGTCCGCCTTCAAATGACGCGACAAGGGATGCGTTGCGCTAATCCTCCCCCGAGGCAATGCCGCCAATACTGGCAACAAGCGCGTATCCGCCGCAATAAAAAGTACGCCTCCAGAAGGATAACGAAGGGTGCGCATCACAATCAAATCATCTTTTGATTTTACCTCCGTAACAACCGGCTCCCCCTCAACCTTCAAAAGGTGCGAATTCACAGCAAGCCATTGAGCCGCCACGTGACGCGTTTCTGCCTCTGTCACCGGTCGCGCCATCAACTTGTTACCCATCAGTAAAAAGAGGATCGCCACAATTGCTACACAGACGTGCTTTACCCAGCGCCCCAACAGCAAAGACTGCACTTCAAAAACCATACGCATGATCAACTCTCAATCAAACATAAAACAATCACATCTGCGCAAATAAAATGAAAGACGTTCCGCTCCATCGATGCCAGATTGTGTCTATTGTATCAAACTTCATAGAAGCCTCTACAAAAATGAACTTACCCACCCCTCTCTCTGGCCAAATTTCTATCGTTTTATGACCGTTTTTTAAAAACATTTCATAAAAACTTTAACATCTCTCATATTAGGTATGGTAGACTATCTTTATATGGTAATTATGCGTTATATTGTTGTCTCATTAGTTGCACTAATGTTGACGTTGTTTACTTGGCTTGGCGGTGGTATTGTCCCCCAATGGCTTGCCCCATGGACACCATGGTTGACATTCTTAATCGTAGAAGTCATGTTGCTTCTCCCTGAGCAACGCAAAAACGAGTCTTTACAAGATGCACGTTCTCGTGTTTGGCGAGCATTATTACACGATCCGTTAACATGGTTAACGATTGCTTTGACACTTTTTCTCGCCATTCAATGGATTAACGCGTACACCTTCATTGAGTGGAATCCTTTGCAAAAAACATGGGAAGTCGTTTCGCCGGCGTTTGACTGCCTGCGTCATCCTGACGTAGAATCAATTATCCAACAACCGCCCGCCAATCCTTCACAACCCGTCTACCTTAGAATTCCAGATTCCGTCCCCGTTCCATGGCTTCCGCATGCATTACGTTCGGATGAGGCTGTAACGGTTTTGGCGTGGTTTACACCTGTTCTTGTTGCACTCTTAGCGATTCGTCACGCAACGCTTCGTCACTCAAAGCGAATGTTGTGTACATTTATCTGCGGCATGACCTCCTTATTAGCCATCGCAGGCATCATTCAATTTGTCGTAGGGGGGACCTTTTTGTATTGGGGGATGGAAAGTAAGGCCTTCTTCTTTGCAACCTTTGGGTATCCCAATCACGCAGCGTGTTTCTTCCCTGCGGTAATGGCGCTCTCTATCGGTATGCTGTTGTGGAATTTGGAACATCGTGAACACACGCGCATCCCGCCGTGGTTTTATATCATCTCTGCACTTCTTTGTGCGATTTCTGCCATTCTATCTGGGTCACGAGCAGGTGTTTTATTTGCCTTGGCCATTGCGACATTCACAACGATTTACGTTCCAATTCGTTACTTTGGCTCTATGTCAGTCAAGTATCGAATCGCAGTACCAACCCTGCTCTTCATTGCAACATTGACCGTCATTGGTTCTGCGGCCTTTAGAATCTATGCCACGCATGCAAACCAACACCGCACAGAGGCTTTGCGGGTAGCATCCACACCCGAAGAGCACGCTGCGGCATTTGCTTTGCCCGCATATCGTTCAATTCCAGCAATTGACACCGTCTTGAGGGAAATTGGCGACACCGACTGGGCTATCTTCTTCGAAAATCCGATGTTGATGCGCTCTGGCTATCAAGGAATTCTTGCACTTCGCCAATTCGATGCATATCCATATTTTGGCACTGGCGCATGGAGTTTCCGTTGGTTAAATGCTCAATACATCAATACCGATGACCCCGAAGAACAGAAATGGCTTCGTAATCGTAAAGGGGTTGGACAAGCGAACGTACACAATGATACACTCCAATTCTTGGCCGAACACGGCATGGTCGGCTTTGGCTTAATGGTGGGATGCATCATTGTTTTGGCAATTCCCTTTTTCTTCGCCCTCTTCCGCAGTCCCTCAATCCCGATGAGTGACGCTGTCGCAGATCGCTGTTGGATTAATCGTATTTGCGCCTATTGCGTCTTTGCATTTGTCGCAACCACGATGATTGCGGCACATAGCTTTATTGATTTAGTCTTCCGCAGTCCTGCTTGTATGATGCTTTATGGACTGCTCTTCGTTGCTGCGGATGGTTTTGTGCCACGCAAAAAGAAGTCTACACTCTCCATACAATCACATCAGGTACAAGTACAAAAGGAGCAATCCCATGCGTAAAGGTATCATCCTTGCCGGCGGCGCTGGCACTCGTCTCTATCCTGCAACTCTAACGGTCTGCAAGCAACTCTTGCCCGTGTATGACAAGCCGATGATCTACTATCCCTTGTCTACATTGATGTTGGCTGGTATTCAAGAGATTTTGATTATCTCAACTCCTGAAGCAACCCCGATGTTTGAAGCTTTGCTCGGTGATGGCGCCGATCTAGGGTTAAAGATTTCCTACAAAGTACAAGAAAAGCCCAACGGTTTGGCGCAAGCCTTTGTACTTGGTAAGGAATTTATTGGTAATGACCCCGTCTGCTTGATTTTGGGTGACAACATTTTCTATGGTCAGGGCTTCCGCAAGATTCTTACAGCCGCCTCCAAGGCCGCAGGCGCTACCGTCTTCGGTTACTACGTGAGTGATCCAGAGCGTTTCGGCGTTGTTGAGTTTGGTGAAAACGGCAAAGCAGTCTCCATCGAAGAGAAGCCGGCCCAACCGAAGAGTAACTATGCTGTCACAGGCCTTTACTTCTACGACAACGACGTCGTTAAAATTGCTGAAGAGCTGAAGCCCTCGGCACGTGGCGAATATGAAATCACAGATGTCAACAAGGTCTACCTTGAACGCAAAGCACTGAATGTAAAGCTGCTTGGACGTGGTTTTGCTTGGTTAGACACCGGCACCCACGATGCACTCCAAGATGCGGCAAGCTATGTTAAAACCATCCAAGACCGCCAAGGATTGAAGATTGCATGTATTGAAGAAATCGCCTGGCGCATGGGCTTCATTACAAAGGAACAAATGCTGAAGGCTGCCGAAAAAGTGCGCAAGTCCACGTATGGCGAATACATTTATGAAATCGCTGGCCGTGACGAGGTAAATTAAGCATTTCCATGCAAATTATTGCCACATCCATACCAGACGTCAAGGTCGTAATCCCGACGATTCATCGCGACTCCCGCGGCTACTTCTGTGAAATCTACAACGCAGAAGCCTATAAAGCCGCGGGGATTGATGCAGTTTTTGTGCAAGACAATGAAAGCCGCTCTATGCGTGGTGTCATTCGTGGCCTCCATTGGCAAGCGGGCCAACATGCACAAGCAAAACTCGTACGCGTCATTCGCGGTGCCGTCTGGGATGTGGCTGTCGACATTCGAAAGGATTCGCCAACCTTCGGTCACTATGTCGCCGACTTACTAACAGCGGAAAATGGCCATCAATTTTACATTCCCCGTGGGTTTGCCCATGGATTTGCAGTATTAGAAGACAACACCCTCTTCGCCTATAAGTGCGACAATTTTTATTGTCCTAGCGCAGAACGTGGCATGCAATTTGATGACCCTTCACTGAATATCCCATGGCCAAACTTAATGTGTGACCCCATTCTCTCTGAAAAGGATCGTCACCACCCCCCACTCGCAGAAATTACACCTTGGGCACCAGAATGAAATGCTTCCTCATAGGCTTAATTGCTGTTTGCTCGGTATTTTCTGCACAAGCCACAAGCCTCGCTGAAATTGAGCCTCGAAGCCTTCTTTTGCGTGAGGCTTTTAATATTTGTCTCTTTGGCTATAACGAAAAGATTGATTATTGCGCATGGGCCAACTCATTTGCTGCGACTGGCGACCATGAAATGGCCACAGAGATGGCCATAGCCTACGAGGACCATTTCCTAAAAAGCAAGCGTCCTACGCTTAAAACGATTGACACACTGCTGAATGACTTCCCCCCGTTGTGACCATATTTTGAATTTAGCAGCTTGGTGTTATTACCTTATGGGAAATGATCTTGAGCAAGCCTATGCAATAATTCGTCAAATCAAACAACCCACAGTTGCTTCACGTGACACCTTGGCGATGATTATGCTCAAACGTGGCTTCCCCTCCGACGCATTGCAAATTTATTTAGATTTACTTCCAGAGGTCTACGTTGATTTAGCAACACGAGACATCTATGTCCATTATTTACAGGCTTATATTGTCTATAACCGCGCAGGAGATGTGCTTTATAAAAACGGACTTCATCCAGAAGCGGCAAAGCTTTGGCATGAAGCCCGAAAAATTGGATCGATTTTTCAGAAGCGCTATCAGCTTGCCCCCGATGAATTAACCGGTGGTGAAATTGATTTCTACCGATTAAAACAAAAGATTAAAGCAATTAAAATTAAGCTTCAATCCGCTAACGCAACGACAACATCGTAAGCGTTTCGAAGTGTGCTGTTCGCGGGAAAAAGTCAAACAATTGGATTGAATCAATCTGATATTGCGTTGACAACTGAGCCAAATCTCTTGCCAACGTGTCTGGTCCGCAAGAAATATAGGCTATGCGCGAAGGTGCATGTTCCAAAAGATTCTGTCGCACTTCATCCGAAAGTCCATCTCGCGGAGGATCAACAATCCACAAATCTGCCTCAGGCAAATGACTCGGGAGACACTCGCTTGGAGCACATCGATAATCTGCCTTAATCCCCATTTGACGCGCATTTGCCTTTGCGGAGGCTACGGCTGACGCGGAGGTTTCCAAGCCAAAAATCTCCTGTGCGCCTACTTGTGCTGCCACAAAACCAAACAACCCCGTCCCGCAATACAAATCAAATACGCGGTGACATCCCTTTACGCGCTCACGAAACGCATTTAGTAATAACTCCGCACAGGAGAGGTTGACTTGGAAAAAGGCATCTGCCGCCACACTCAAGGTTAGCCCAGCAATTGATTCAGTTAATTGCCCTTCGGGAGCTCGCCCTAAACCGACTACCACCCCGTCTTGCGGCGTGTACCGTAAAACCACACGTTCGCCAGGCTTTACCCTTCGCAGAGCCAATTTATCGGCGCGAAGTTGGCGTAGCAAATCATTGATTGGCGCACAAGATAACGGGCATGACCCAATATTAATCACCGTACGATTATCTTCTCCAATATAACCAAGTCGCTTCCCGTCCCAATGCAAGGTGAGCTTATTGCGATAATGGAGCGAACGAGGCGAGGCGATTGGCGGCAAAAAGTTCGGCGCCTCCAAACGTCCAATGCGTTGCAACAACGTTTGAAGTTGGTGCTGCTTCAGCGCCACCTCCGCGGGATAATTCAGGTGGGCATAGACCATGCCAGGCACAACGGTCTCCTCGGATTCACAACGATCCGGGGAAGCCTTCAAAACCTTCACTAACCGCGCTTGGGCGAAGCGCTTCTTCTTTCGAAGGATCTCCACCTCTACCCGTTCGCCAATCAATGCACCAGGAACAAAAATTACACCCTCATCCGTGCGTGCAACCCCTGCTCCACCGTAGCCGACGTCCTGAATTTCAACTTCAATCATTCGTATTGACTCCGCCAGCCATTATGCCAAAGCCGTGAAAATCTGTGCACCCCAACGCACCCCATCGGTAAATTGAGCCAAGGAATAGGACTCATTCGGGCAATGGATGCGATCTTCCTGCATACCAAATCCAACCAATAGGGGTGCCGCACCCGTGATGTCACGCAAGCGCGCAACAATCGGGATTGATGCGCCTTCCCATGTTAAGACGGCGCCACGTTCATCAAAGGTATTGAGCAAATCGTGGGCAATGCGCATCACTGGACTATCAATCGGCAAACGGAATCCAGGCTCGCATCCGGTCAAATCCGTTAATTCCGAGGTCAATCCACGCGGGCAATACTGTTCAAAGTGAGCCTTCAAGCACTCCCAAACACGCGCAGGACTTTGTCCAGGAACAAGACGACATGAAATTTTTGCGATTGCATGCGTTGGAATCACCGTCTTAGAACCTGGTCCACCATAACCACTGTGAATTCCATTCACTTCTACCGTTGGACGGAATGCATTACGCACAATTGCAGGAACACCACGTTCGCCACCCACCGGAAGCACGCCAATTTCCCGTTCATATGCGTTTTCATCAAATCCACTCTCCGTTGCAAGAGCAAACTCTGCCTCGGTCGGATCTTCAATACCATCACAGAAGCCTTCCACGGCAATCGCACCATCTGCAGTATGAAGCGACGCGACTAAACTTGCAATCCCCTGCGCAGGATTCGGTGCGATTCCACCATGCTGACCAGAGTGCAAGTCATACTTGGGTCCATGCAACGTCACGGTGAAGTGAATCACACCGCGAAGTCCCGCAACAATCGCAGGGCGTCCACTGGCATCTTTGCCTGTATCTGCGACCAATAGGACATCCGCGGCCAAACGTTTCCGCAAGTCATAGGACAAATCAGCCAAAACGCCACTGCCACTTTCCTCTTGCCCCTCTAAGACCAAACGAATCGAGGGCAACTTTTCACCACTTTCAATTGCCGCACGAAGCCCCTGCAATAAGGAAAACCACTGCCCCTTGTCATCCTGCGCACCACGAGCATAGATGCGCCCCTCACGTTCAGAGGGCTCAAATGGAGGCGTTTCCCACTGATCCAATGGGTCCACTGGTTGAACATCATAATGGCCATAAACCAAAATCGTACGTTCTGCATCAGGTACCAAGCGTTCCGCCACAACAAGCGGAGGAAGCGCAGGACTCTTTTCTACTAAATCTGCAGTAAATCCGAGCTTCTCCAAAAAGTCCTTAATCCACAGTGCGCATGCCACACAATCCCCCACGCGTTCAGGATCGGCTCCAATCGTTTGGAAACGTAATAAGGTGTAGTAATCTTCAAGGATTTCGCGACGGTGTTCTTCAAACCAAGTATCAATCTGTTCACGTGTCATTGTCATGTCACCTTTCTATAGAAAATCAAATCATTAATGACTATTTTCCGCCTCTGAGAGTGCTATCGGCACACCTGCCTTCTGTGGCATCTGTGCACCAAGTTCATGTAAGCGTTGATTCATCATACGAAATAGCTTCTTAACGAGTGCTGGACGTTTTTTTGCCTGATTCTTCTCTTCTGAGACGTCGGAAACAACGTTATACAGCTCTTTTTCACCAGAAGCATGGTGCCAAATCAGCTTCCATTCCCCCGTCCGTAAAACCGAGTAACACTGATATGTACGCTTTGAGGGATCACGCGAAATCGTTGGGTAATGAATCAAAATCGGGCGAGTTTTTTCTGGCCCTGCCTCCCCTTCAAAGAGTTTGCGCAACGAAATCCCATCAATTTGTTGCATGCGTGCTTGACCATCCACCGAGGCCTCTGCAGGAGTCACTGCGCAATCCAAAGAGGAAACCTCCTCCATCCCTGCATAATCCAAAATCGTAGAAAATACATCTTCGCAAATGATTGGTGTATGACAAACAGTTCCACCCTTAATTCGTTGCGGCATCCAAACAATAAACGGCACACGAATGCCCCCCTCATAACAAGCACCCTTGCCTTCCTTTAATGGAGAATTTGCCGAAGCGTCAACCAGGCCTGGTCGTTGCGTCGGATCGGAAAGCCCGCCATTATCACTCATGAAAATAACCAAGACCTCACGCCCTGTCCGCGCCTTACGATCAATCGCCCAGTCTAAAACTTCCCCTAAGCCTGCATCAATCCCCTCAACTAAATCACAATAATTACGTTCATTCGCATTCCATGGAAACGCATCCTCTGGATCTTCACGCTCCTTTCGATTAGGATGAAGCGCAAATTCATCACCATGGGGTGTATGAAGGGCGAAATGACTCAAATAGAGAAAGGCAGGTTTTGTCGCATCTTGTGCCTCGACAGCCGCCAAAGCCTCACGCGTCAGTGCGGCCGTCAACATCTTACCGGCCATTTGATGTGCATCTAAACCAAAGATATCGCCACCGTAATGCGAAGCCGATGCTGCACGATAGGAGGAGGCTTGACCGCAATGTGAACCCGAAATATTCACATCAAATCCCAAAAGGCACGGATTCTGTCCTGGGGTCACTGCATCTGTCTTTGCAAATCCATCCCCTGCGCCAAACTGTGCTTTCCCAGCTAAAATCGTTGTATAGCCTACTTGCTTCAATAACATGGGTAGCGTCATCGCACAACAATACGGACGCGTAAGCGTATACGCCACCTCTGCCGTAGCAGGATAGCCTGCCCCATCCAGATTAAATGCATTCCGCGTAACACCCACTGGAAGCGTTCCTTTGGGTTGCAACCCATTAACTGCCCAATTCGCCTCTGTCACCTCCTCAAAGGTCACCCCTTCATTCGGCAGATGATTCACCCTACCCACGGGATTCGTTACGGCATGGCGAGCAGCATTCATCCCTGTTAAAATTGAGACACGAGTTGACGAACAAGAGGGTTGCGCATACGCCGCAGAGAAGAGCATCCCCTCGGTTGCCATGCGCACTTGATGCGGCGTGTGATAACGTTCATTCAGCGGGGTCCTACGCGGATGCGCGCCATTGTTTGGATACCAAAACGGCACACCCGAATCTTGCCATCCCATATCGTCAACAAGAAAGAGCACAATGTCAGGCTGCGCCATGGGTTCAACGTCTCGTGCGAATGCCCAACACACCAAAAGTGCTAAGGCACCTAAGAGCCACCCACGTAAATCTGTTCGGTTAAACATCCGACGCTACCTCAAAAAGAAGTTTAGAATGGCAACTCAAAATCAATGAATGAAACGTCCAAGGTTGCCTTTTCCGAAAGCCATTCTCCCAAGGCCCGCACCCCAAAACGTTCCGTTGCGTAATGCCCAGCGAAAAAGCCATTCATGTTTAATTGCTTTGCCAAATTGTAAGCGACCAAATTCACTTCACCGCAAAGGTAGGCATCTAATCCCTCTGCCGCCGCACTTTCCACACCTTCTGGAGCGCCCCCCGAACAAATCCCAACGCGTTGAATCCGCTCTGGGCCATAATCCAATCGCTCTAATCGTTTCGGTTGCACCACTTTTGTGACAAGCGCGGCAAATGCATCACGCGAAAGCGGTTCTTGAAGCTCGCCCGCGAAGCCAATCTTTTGGCCGTGATAGTCCATAAATGGTCGCACATTCTGCAAGGACAATCCCTTTGCCAACTGCGCATTATTCCCCAATTGTGGATGCGCATCCAACGGCAAATGAGCGGCATACACCGCCAAATTTAATCGAATCGCACACTCTAATAGACGATAATTTAATCCAGTAATCCGTGCGAGCGACCCGCCCCAAGAAAATCCATGATGCACAATGACCATCTGTGCTCCACGCAATGCTGCCGCCTCAAACGTTTCAATTGAGGCATCCACAGCCGTTGCGACCGACAAAATTTCCCCACGATTCTCCAACTGCAATCCATTATTGGAAACATCTTTGAAAGCATTTAGGCGAAGCTCTGCATCCAACAACGCCGCAATCTCATGACACGTCATCTTTTTCTCCAAAAAAACCGCGGGTGTATTTTCACGCCGCGGCATTAAAAATATCCTGAAATAAATTTAGCTCAGTAACATCACTTCTGGCACTTTAAATTCGGTCCACTTCTCTTGGCGACCCTCTGAAGTAAAGACCATGCTACGATAAGCTAAATCATTAAACGTGGCCACGCGCAAAGCTAAATCGACGCCGATATAGTTTTCTTTACTCTTCTTACCCGCGCGTTCCGCAATGATTGCCGCAGAGAAATCACGGTATGCCGCAGCCAATGCTGCCACATAGGCCTCATCATCCCCATACGGTTCGGCAAAACGATTCTTTCCTGCCGTAGCTGCCACTGCCGCCTTAGGCGCCTTCACGGCCACCTTGCCATCCGCAGTTACAAGAGTCCACTGTTCTGCAGAGGACTGCTTCCAATGGACAGACCCCTTATCACCATAAATGGAGATACTAATTCCGTCAGCCTCACCCAAAGCAATCTGACTGACCGCAATCATCCCCAAAGCGCCATTGTTGAAGCGCAACATAACCGTTGCATCATCATCCATCAGACGCCCTGCCACTGCAGGTCGTCCCACTGCACAAAGCGCCGACATCTCAAGGCCCGTCGCCCACTCAGCCAACAATGCACACGGACCAGCCAAATCATAAATCGCGCCTGCCGCGCCACAGCGCCGCGGATCCACACGCCATCCTGCACTACGATTCCCCGCAGTCTCCAAGCGGACACCCATCCAACCATGATAATAACGCGTATCGACACGGCGAATATTACCAATCCCTGCCTCAAGAACAAACTTACGCAATTGGGCTAATGCTGGATAAAACGGGAAAACGTACGCCGTGCCGTAAAGCTCTTTACTCATTAATGTTCGGCGCTTTAAATTCTGCGCCTCATCCATATTGCAACTCATTGGCTTTTCAGAAAACACAGGGAACCCTGCATCAAAGGCCGCCATTGTAACAGGATAATGCATGTTGTTCGGCGCAATCACCGTGACTAAATCAATCCGTTCATCTCCAGTGTTTTTCGCTTCTCGACGAAACATATCGCGATAAACACCATACACACGCGTTACATCAAGTCCAAGAGCTTTACCCGTTTCAAAGGAACGTTGACGCGTTGATCCAAATGCACCACAGACGAGCTCAAGACACCCGCTCGCCTCAATTGCCGCACGATGAATCTTACCGGCGAAAGAATCATTTCCGCCTCCAACCATCGCGACCTTTAGTTTTTTCTGTTGCTTTGCCATACTCGCACCTTTGGTCTACAATAACAACAAACTAAAACAATAGACTAAAATTACCAATTCTCGCCAATATGTTACACTATTTTTGCTTATTTTACAACCAAAAAAATCTTAAACATACGCCCGAATTTACACAAAATGCATCACCTGTAGTGCAGATAAAAATAAAAAAAGAAAAGCGTCACTCCAAAATCATGGTGCACCTCTTCATTTTAGTGCGAGTTGCACAGATAAAAGAATAAAAAAAGAAAAGAGTCACCAGGAGTGACTCTTTTCTAAATTTGGCGGAGAGGGAGGGATTCGAACCCCCGGAACCTTGCGGTTCAACGGTTTTCAAGACCGCCGCATTCAACCGCTCTGCCACCTCTCCTAAAAGGGATTATTCCTTATTCGCAATAGCCTCTTCGAGCGTCACCTTGCGCGGACGCTTGCCACGATACCAGGCAAGCATCACGTAAGGAGCGATGAAGAGAGTCGAATAGGTACCAACGACCATACCGATGAAGAGCGCGAAGGCGAAGTCGTGCATTGCAGCACCGCCGAAGAAGTAGAGCGCGCAAACAGGGAGCAAGGTCGAAAGCGTAGTCAAAACCGTACGGCTGAGCGTCTGGTTCAAGGCCTTACGCACCAAGGCCGGGAACGGCGTATCTTCGTCGCGGTTCATCTCTTCACGAATGCGGTCAAAGACAACGATCGTGTCATTGATGGAGTAACCAACGATGGTGAGAAGCGCAGCGACCGTCGTGAGGCTGACCTGATTGCCACAAATGGTGTAGATACCAAGCGTGATGAGTGCGTCGTGAGCCAAAGCAACCACACCGCCGAGGGCGAAGCCAAACTGGAAGCGGAAGCTGACGTACACGATGATGCAGATCAAGGAGATGATCACAGCCCAAGTGGCGTCCTTCTTGAGTTCAGAACCAATCTGAGAACCCACGAGGTCCTTGCTTTCCAACTTCACCTTGTATTCAGGATAAGCAGCATCAAGCGCCGCTTCAATCACATTGGCAGAAGCTTCTTCCTTGTCCTGCACAGGCAAGGTGACCGTGGAGGTCTTCACGAGGGTCTGCGTCTTGCCATTTTCACCAATCGTGTTCTGCACCGTCTGGTCGGTCACGCCCGTACCAGCAACCACTGCACGCACCTTTTCAGTGTCAAGAGCAACCACATTGCCATCCTTATCGGTGGCTTCGTAAATCAATGCCACACCGCCAGTGAAGTCAACGGCCATCACGCTCGCAGGATTGTTGAATGCACGAGCGAAGAAGATGCCCAAGGTAATGACGATAATCGAAGCAGAGGTAATCGCTGCAGGCTTTGCCCAACGCAAGAAGTCAAAGTCAATCGCTTCCTTAATCCACTGACGCATCTTGTAAGGCTTCGTAGTATCCTTAGCCACCAAGTTGAAGATCAAGCGCGTCACAACCAATGCCGTGAACATCGAGATGATGATACCACCGCAGAGCGTCACAGCGAAGCCACGAATCGGACCAGAACCGAAGATGAAGAGAATCACACCAGTGATCAACGTGGTAAGGTTGGAGTCAAAGATGGCGAGGAAGGCGCGGTCATAACCAGCGGCCACAGCGCTCTTCACCGTCTTACCCAAACGGAATTCTTCACGAATACGTTCAAAAATCAAGACGTTTGCGTCCACGGCCATACCGACCGAAAGCACGAGACCTGCGATACCAGGAAGCGTGAGCACAGGGAGCTGACCCAATGCGTTGCTGCCCGTACCATCAGAGATGAAGACGCTCATCAAACCAGAGGCGATAATCATGCCTGCCGGCCAGAGGATCACGTTCAACAAGAGTGCAATGTCTGCAACCACGCCGCAGCAGAGGTAGTAGAACAACATGAAGACGAAGACAGCCGAGACACCAAGGATTGCAGAGAGCGTACCCTTAGAGATAGCTTCTTCACCCAAGCTCGGAGAAACAGAGCGCGTTTCAATGATACGAATCGGCGCCTTCAAAGCACCCGCGTTCAACACGCCCGCCAATTCCGTTGCTTCCTTCCAAGTGAAGCTACCAGAGATTTCGCAACGACCATCAGAGATTTCAGAGCGCAACACAGGTGCAGAACGGACGATATCGTCCAACACGATTGCCAACTGACGGCCCACATAACGGCTCGTCAAGCGAGCGAAAGCCTGAGTGCCTGCGCTATCAAATTCCACATCCACCACGACCTGGCCCGTTGTCGGACGCTTGGAGGGGGTAGCCTTCACCACGGTTTCACCACCAACGGTTGCTTCGCGGCTACGGGAGACGAACATCGGCAAGTAAGCCTTACGACCCGCAGGATCGTTGCCGATTTCTTCCATCACGCACTCATACAATGCAGAAGGAGCGGCAAAACGGCCCAATTTCACAGCATAGTCAGGTGCTTCAGCAAGCTTCGAGTAGTCTGCGCTACGCACGAAGCAAACGCGACCATTGCAGGTGCTACGTTCAAAACCATCCGGCGTACGTGTGCCATCAATGACTTCACGCACCTTGGTGTCATTATCCTTATGCACCAGGCGGAAAGCGAGGAAAGCGGCGCTCTTCACAGACTGTTCAGCCAAGCGAGCCTGTTCGGCATCCGCACCGGGGATCTGGATCAAAATACGGTGATCGCTACCCTTAGCAATGATCGGCTCGTTCGTACCGATAGCATCAATACGCTTGCGCAACACTTCGAGCGTCAAGTCGTCAGCTTCGGTCATCGTCTTCTGAGCTTCAGCCTTTGCCTGAGCTTCAATCAACTGATGCTGTTCAGGCGTAGCCGTTGCGGGATCAATCTTTGCCTTCACATAGGCCTGAGCCTTCAAGTCTTCGACCAACTTGGGTTCATCAATCTGAACCGTGAAGCTCGTGCCGCCCTTGAGGTCAAGACCGAGACGCACCTTTTCCTTCGCGGGGAAGGTGACATAACAAGAGAAGGCGACCAACACCGCCAGAATTGCCCACTTGACAAGACTCGGGGTATCCAACTGCTTGAAATTTAACATTTCTGTAACTCCAACTTACTTATTTTTGTTCACCGTCAATGACGGCGGCAATCGCACCACGAGCGACTTCAACCGTCGTTCCTGCGCAAAGTTCAATCATGAAAGTCTGCTCTTTTGCTGCAACGATTGTACCGATCAAGCCACCTGCAAAAGAGACACGACGCCCAGCACGAAGTTCGGAAATCATCTTCTGACGTTCCTTCTCCTTACGCTGCTGCGGACGAATCAACATGAAATAAAAAACGCCAAAGAGCAGAACCAAAGGAAGGAAACTGCCCATGCTGCCCATAAGTCCTCCAGGCTGCTGAGGCTGTTCTGCAGGGGTTTCAATAGGTTGTGTAGTGCCGGCTGTTACGGCGACAGGGGTAGACGATGCGGTCTCGTTCATTTGCTTTCCTTGAAACGCTAAAAGTTTCTTTCCAACTAAAATTAAGTATGTAGTATACACGTTTTTCAACGGAAATGAAAGTCTTTTTACTACATTTTATTAATAATGTTCTTTTGTCACACCTTTTTTCTGAAAAAACGTCCATTTTTTCATTTTCTGCGCGACTACCCTACTCCTCTGAAAGCACTTTTCCATTCTTTAAATGGTAGAGGCGTTGATTAGAAGAGCCTCTAAATCGACATTGCAGTGTCTTTCGCGCAATGATAAAACGGCCATCCACGAGCACATCTATCTCATTCAAGAGATTTTGACACTCTGGTTTTGCCCGCAATTCTTCCAGTGTCCATCCCGAATAGGCCATCACATTTAACCCTAAACGATGACACCAACGCGCCAAATGATATAAGGGTTCGGGTTGGCAAAAGGGATCTCCTCCGGAGAAGGTAACGCCATCAATGTGCGCACGCGACTGCCAAATTTGGCGCATCAATGCGAGTAGCGACACGGCTCGACCGCCATTCGGGTCATGCGTTTGCGGATTGTGACACCCTGGACAATGGTGCGGACACCCTTGTGTAAATAAGGCAAAGCGGAACCCTGGCCCATCCACGATGGACTCTGGGATTGTTCCTGCTATACGTAACATCAAGGGCATGTGTAGTGCTTGAGCAAGGGCTTCAATTCAGGACGAATTGAGTATCGTAGGAAAAGGGTGCTTCGGCCGTTGATTTGCCGAAGCACCCGATTGCCGGAAGGGCGATGAAACGAATGGAGTGGCTCAATCGCCTTCCGGGTTCCTCCTCTTAGAGGTGCTTTACGCGGTCACGGACTTCCGCTGCCTTCGCATTATTGAAGCGATCCAGGGTTCCGACGAGATAACCCGTGATACGACGGATGCGCTCAAAGTTCGGGCCACCATCATCTTCGCGACGACCACAGTTCGGGCAGACGTCGTCAATGATTCCACGATAACCGCAAACAGGGTCACGATCCAACGGGTGATTGACCGAACCATAACCGATGCCACAGGACGCCATGTGACGAACAATCTTTTCGAATGCTTCAGGATTGTCAGCCATCTTGCCGTTCAGTTCGACATAGGTGATATGGCCACCGTTCGTCAACGCATGGTACGGGGCTTCCAGTTCCACCTTGCGGAAGGCGCTGATGGGGAAGTAGACCGGCACGTGGAAGGAGTTCGTGTAGTATTCACGATCCGTGATTTCAGGGATCAGACCGAAACGCTTGCGGTCCATGCGGACGAAGCGACCAGAGAGACCTTCAGCAGGCGTACCAATCAGGGTGAAGTTCAAGCCCGTTTCCTTCGCGCAACGATCCGCATAGTCACGCATATGCTTCACGATTTCAAGACCCAACTTCTGCGCTTCTGCGCTTTCACCGTGATGCTTACCAATCAAGCTCTTGAGGGTTTCAGCCAAACCGATGAAGCCGAAGGTCAAAGAGCCGTGCTTAATCACTTCACGCACTTCATCATCCGGGCTAAGCTTTTCGGAGTCCAACCAAATCCCTTCACCCATCAAGTACGGGAAGTTACGCACACGCTTGCGGGCCTGCACTTCAAAGCGATCCAACAACTGGTCACGCACGAGCTGTAGCATATCATCCAACTGCGCATAGAAGGTACGGATGTTGCCATGGCTCTGAATGGCCAAACGCGGCAAGTTGATCGAAGTGAAGCTCAGGTTACCACGCTTCCACACCTGCGACTTGGAAGGATCGTAGATATTCGTTCCCACGCGGGTACGACATCCCATGTAGCTGATTTCCGTTTCCGGATGACCTTCGCGATAGAGTTCTGCATTGAAGGGGGCATCTTGGAAGCAGAAGTTCGGGAAGAGACGCTTTGCGCTAACTTCGCAAGAGAGCTTGAAGAGATCGTAGTTCGGATCATCGGGATCGCAGCTCACGCCCTTCTTCACACGGAAGATCTGAATCGGGAAGATGGGCGTTTCGCCATCACCCAAACCAGCCTGCGTTGCGAGCAAGAGGTTGCGCATCACCATACGACCTTCAGGGGAGACGTCGGTACCATAGTTAATGGAGGAGAACGGCGTCTGCGCACCTGCACGAGAGTGCATGGAGTTCAGGTTGTGCACCAATGCTTCCATTGCCTGATAGGTATCCTTATCGGTATCAGCAAAAGCATGTTCGCGCGTAAACTTCTGAATCTTCGAAATCAAGGCTTCATCAATGCCCGCAGTCTTCAACATATCCGCTTCAGCCACCATCGTTGCTTCGTCATTGGCCTTTGCCAAGCACGGCTCTTCCACGGGCTTAATCGAATTGGCGAGTTCCTTATTGTCGCAGAGCAGTTCAACGGCTTCACGGAGCGCCGCCTTGTAGTGACGCGCATAGGTCATGCGAACGCCATTAGCCATTGCGTAGTCAAAGTTCGGCACAGACTGACCACCATGCTGGTCATTCTGGTTGGACTGAATTGCAATGCACGCCAATGCGGCGAAGGAGCGGATATCTTTCGGCGGACGCAAGAAACCATGCCCCGTGCTGAAGCCACGCCCCAAGAGATCCACCAAGTCAATCTGGCAGCACGTCATCGTGAGGCTGTAGAAGTCCAAGTCATGAATATGGATATCACCCTGTTCATGAGCACGTGCCACTTCGGGGCGTAACATGTTGTTGATGTAAAACTGCTTCGAGCTCTCCGAGCCGAACTTCAACATCGACCCCATCGCCGTATCGCCGTCAATGTTTGCATTCTCACGCTTGACGTCCGATTCCTTCGCCGACGAGTAGACGATGTCAGAGAGCGTACGCATCAACTTCGTATTGCGCTCACGAGCGCGAGAACGATCTGCACGATAGAGAATGTAACTCTTTGCCGTGTGCGGCAAGTTGTTATCCATCAGCACGCGTTCCACGGCGTCTTGGATCTGTTCAATATCAGGAGATTCGATGGTTACCTTACGCGTGGCCTCTTCCGCCAACTTATTGGCAAGGGCTTCCAATTCAAAATCGTCCTTGTCTGCAAGTTGTTCGCAGGTGCGAGTCTGCGCCAACGCCTTCAAGATCGCGGTCGCAATTTTAGCGAGATTAAACGGCACTTGACGGCCGTCGCGCTTGATTACGGTTTTAATCATCGAGTAACTCCTCGTTCGTCATGGGGAAGTTGTAATCATCTGCCAGGCACATCACGCAACGTACACTGCGCAGATAGAACGCTCGATAGAATACGAAAGCTGAAATTCTCTGTCAAACTACATATGCTACACTTTTTTCGTCAACACACAATATGTGGTGTAGTTTTACAGTTTAAAGCACGACAAAACACCACAACTCCTTAAATACCAATCACATGACAAATTTAAACTTTTTTTTCTTGTGTACCTCTTTTTAGGCTTTCTGCACCCCACCTGCGCACCTAATTTCACATTCTGCGTCAATTTTCCTCACCTGCACAACGCACTTTTAATTTCTTCAAAATCCCCTAAAACCCCTTAAAATCAGGCTTTTAGCGATTTTACGCCCTCACCTTCATCCCTCCTCCACCCCTTTTCTCTCACATTTCCCGCTCACGCCTAAGTAAAAAACAAGAGAAAACCTTGATTTTTCAGTCTTTTAACGGAGTCGTCTTCCCGCTTCCTAACCGCATGAAAAGATTCTTTCGTGCGCTTCCCCTCCGCAATGCGTTCGCCCACTCCCTACAGAATCGCCTCCTAACTGCGTGCCTGCGGCAATCACACTTAGGAGGCGTACTGGCTAATCGGAGCATTAATTCGCGCAATAGGTCGCGCAAGACTCTGGGGTCTCACTCACCGAAACCGCCGTCACGGGCAATCCCCTACCCGCGATCTTCTCAAAGAAGTGCTTGGCCAAGTTTTCACTCGTGGAGCGATAGCTCAATGCATAGGTGCGCAAGCCATGTTTTTCCAATGTCTTTGCGATGTCCGTCTCTACCGCACTGGTCGTATCATAAAGGAAAGCATGATCACACGGGGTGACCACCTCTTCTTGAAGGACAGCCTTCAATTCCTTAAAATCCATCACCATATCATCGGGTTGCCCGGGTAAGGGCGGTGTGTTGCCGAGCTCCACCACCACCTTGTAGGTGTGCCCATGAAGATTTTTGCACTGACCACCATGCCCTGTTAAGAGATGAGCAGCATCAAATGAAACGGTTTTTGTAACAATTAACATTTCTTTACCTCTCAAGAAAAGGAGACGTGCACCTGATTAGTTACGCCCCGCATTCGCCTTTGGGTGAACATTCTTCCAAAAGGGTTTCGCCGCAGGGCGCTTGGCGGGTTGCTTTTGACCCTTATCCTTTGCGGGTTTCTGACGTGCTGTGGCGGGACGTGCCTGCGCCTGCTTTGGCGGACGACGTGCAGCGGCGCCCATTGCCGTTCTCGCGGCCTCCGAGTGCAACGGATGATCTAACTGTTGCGGAATCTTTTTCCCGATAAACTGCTCAATGGAGCGCAAGGCATCACGATCATGGGCGCAGACTAAACTAATCCCCTCGCCCCCTGCGCCAGCGCGCGCTGTTCGCCCGATGCGATGCACATAGGTCTCAGGCTCATCTGGCAGGTCGTAGTTAATCACGTGCGTGACGTCCTCCACGTCAATGCCGCGCGCGGCGATATCCGTCGCCACCAATACCTGAATCTTGCCCGACTTAAAGCCCTCTAAAGCCTTCATACGTGCATTTTGACTCTTATCCCCGTGCAACGATGCCGACGGGAATCCATCACGCGTCAATTGCTTACTGAGACGATCTGCATTGTGTTTCATGCGCGGGAAGACAATCACACGGAAACATTTGGGACTGTCTAAGACCCACTTTAACAAAGCGTACTTGTTTTCCTTATCCACGAAAAGGACACGTTGGGCCACCTTTTCCGCGGTTGGCGTTCCGGGATCAATGCGAATCTCCACGGGCTCCGTGCGAATAAACTGTCCTGCGAGTTCTGAAATCTCAGGGGTTAAAGTTGCAGAGAAGAAAAGCGATTGACGCTTTTTGGGCAGTTTTACCAAAATCTTCTTGATATCAGGCAAAAAGCCCATGTCCAACATCCGATCGGCCTCGTCCAAGACCACCGCACGCACTTGATCCAAAAAGAGTGCTTGTTGCGCACAGAGATCCAGCAAACGCCCTGGCGTTGCGACCAAAACAGCCCCACCCTTACGCAAGGCCTCCATTTGCGGACGAATATTTACGCCCCCAAAGACCGTCAAATGGGTCGTGCCTTGATGCTTCGCATACAGTGCAATATTGTCACCAATCTGCGCCGCCAATTCACGCGTTGGCGCCAAAATCAAGACCTGCGGACGCCCCGCACGCACTGGATCACGACGCGCCGCCAAGCGATGCAACAATGGCAAACTAAAGGCGGCCGTCTTTCCCGTGCCCGTCTGCGCACAACCAAAGACATCCTTACCCTCAAGAACGGGTTGGATTGCCTGCTTCTGAATCGGCGTAGGCGTGGCATACCCCATCTCATCGATGGCGCGTTTCAACTGCGGATTGAGTAAATCAAAGACGCTCTTCATTTCGCCTCTCGCTTTCCACGACCCGTAGATGCGCCACCCTTCCGCGGCGGCTTGCCATTACGGCGCTTGGTCACAAAGGGCTTTTTGGCACCACCGAAGCGTTTTCCGCCCTTCTTCCCGCCCTTCTTCGCATGCAAATCCTCCGAGGGGTCCACCAATTTGGGCTCCAAGGGGCGCCCATCAAACTCTGCCCCCGTCAAGGCCGACAAGACGCGACGACCATATTCAGCGCGCACATCAAAGAAGGCAAATTCACGTTTGATATCAATCGCACCGATATCCGTGGCCTTAATCCCTGCGCGTTCACAGGCCAAACGCACCACCGCGCCCTCTTTCAGGCGGTCCAAACGTCCCACGCGAATCATGATCCGCTGACGTTCACCAAAGGCGGCATCCCGTTCTTCACGTGAAAGCGACATCGCAGGATTGATATCCCCTGCATCCTCATAGGCTTCCATCAAACCCGAAAGGCGCAATTGCAACACACGAGCAAGCAAATCCTCTGGCGAAATCCCATTAATCATCGGCGAGACCGCGGGCAACAACTCCTGAGTCGCAGGATTAATCTCCGTCACCTGGTGCACCTGTTCGGCCAACCAGAAGACGTGCTTCTGACGCACCTCATCGGCGGTCGGGATAGAACGCTGCTCAAAGCGCATCCCGCAGATACGTTCAATCAAGCGCAAACGCGACTTTTCACGTTGCGTCACCAACGTAATAGAGACGCCACTCTTGCCAGCACGCGCCGTACGTCCGCTGCGATGGGTGTAGACCGCTGGTTCATCTGGCAAGTGATAGTGAATCACATGCGTGATATCATCCACATCTAGACCACGCGCCGCCACATCGGTAGCCACCAAGATCCGCACCGCCTTTTCACGGAATTTACGCATCACGGCATCACGTTGCGCCTGAGAGAGATCCCCATGCAGCGCTTCTGCATAGACCCCATCATGCATCAAGCTCTCGCTCAACTTCTGGGTATCCACACGCGTGCGGCAGAAGACAAGACCATACATCTCGGGGACAAAGTCAATCACACGGCGTAAGGCATTATAACGATTATGCTCGGCCACGGCATAAGCATGGTGAACAATGTTGGCCTGCGCCTCATTGCGCGTCCCCACCGTAATTTCTAATGGGTCAGAGATATACGTCTGCGCGATCTTTTCCACCTCTGGTGGCATCGTCGCCGAGAAGAGCCACATCGCCGCCGCTTCAGGGGTCGCATCCAAGATAAACGTCAATTCATCGCGGAAACCGAGATTCAACATTTCATCTGCTTCGTCCAGCACGCAAATCTTCACCGATTCCAATGAGATTGCCTCGCGACGAATCAAATCACACAAGCGGCCAGGCGTTGCCACCACCACCTGTGCACCGCGTTGCAACTTCAAGATTTGCTGACCGATTGGGGCGCCACCATAGCAGGCCACCACCTTGATTTCAGGCAAATGCTTTGCGAATCGGGCCAATTCTTCACCGATTTGCAAGCAGAGTTCACGCGTCGGTGCCAAGATCAAGGACTGCACCTGTGCCGCCTCTGCCTGGGTATGGGCCAACAACGGCAATCCATAGGCGCAGGTCTTTCCCGTGCCCGTGGCGGCTAATGCAACGCAGTCCGGCGGATTTTCTGGCAACAACGCAGGAATCGCCTCAGCCTGAATCGGCATCGGCTCATCAAATCCAAGCCCTTCAACGGCGCGAAGCAATGCCGACGGAAGCCCTAATTCATTAAATGTCATGTCAATTACCTTCTTACTCAATGTCCTAAAATCGAACGGAACTCCTCCGTTAAGGGAGCCTTCAATGTCTTCCGTTCACCAGTCAGTGGGTGTTGAAACGTTGCGGTATATGCGTGCAAGAAATGCCGCGAAAGGGGCTGCTGTTTGGGTTGGCCCCCATAGCGTGTATCACCCAAGATGGGCACACCTGAAAACGACAATTGCGCACGAATCTGATGCGTCACACCTGTGTAAATGAGCACATCTAAGAGCGTACACTGTAATTCCCCGACGCGCACGGGATGCATGGGACGAAATTCTGTCACCGCACGCATGGGGCGTTTTACATCATGCCACTGCGAAGCATCCACCATCCGCCCGGGACAACGCGGGTTATGGGCTAACAAATGCTCCACTTTTGCGGCGGCGGTCACCTGACCCACCACCAATGCCCGATAGTGCTTCTCCACGGTTTGTGCTGCAAATTGCGCACGCATCGCGTCATACACCGCCTGTGTCTTTGCGGCAAGCACCAACCCTGACGTCCCGCAATCAATTCGATGCAGGATGCCACAGGTGAGTGGCGTGTCCCCAATGCCTTCCAATTCCGGCCACCGTGCCAATAACGCATTGGCGAGGGTATCGGTTTCATCAAAGTCATTGGGTTGGCAATTCATCCCCGCGGGCTTACAAAGGCCAATCAACCACTCATCTTCATAGACCACCACCAGCGGCAGCGCCGCATTGGGTGAGAGACGAGCCACCTTGGGCTCCCCCTTCAAAACGTACGTCTGCGTTGCAGAGACGCGATCGCCTTTTGAGCAAACGCGCCCATTGCACACCACATTTCCATCGTCAATCCACTTCCGAATCACCCGCTTTGACACCTCGGGATAACACGTCCCCAACCATGCGTCAATGCGACTTCCCTCGGCCGCCACCTCAGGTGTGCGTGTGACCTCCTCAATCATGAGTCACCTCGATGGCTTGATGATGACGGGTAAAGAGTAAAATGGTCCGAATCTTTGCCTCATCATACCCTGTCAACACCGCTAACGCCTTTCGATAATCCGTCATCTGCTTGCGATAGGCTTCCGTAACTTCAGCCACGCGCGCGGTCTTAAAGTCGTAAATCACGGCCTCACGGCGGTCAGGGAAGAGGTGCGCGCGGTCAAACTGACCTGCACAGTAACGCAGTGTGCCATCATCCGAAACGTTCACCGAGAAGGGACGTTCACGCCACAATTCACAGGGTTCATTCGGCTTCTGGAAGACCGCTGGGAAAAGCTTTCCAGGGGGCGAATCGCTCCACTCAACGGCCGAAAGTTGTTCGTGCACCGACACACCGAAGTGACGCGCAGCACTCCCGTGCTGTGCAAGCAGTTCCGTGATGGTCTTCGCCTTTGCGCTTTCAGAAGGCAATCCCACCTCTGCCACATCCGTAGGCGCTTCGCGCTCCCACTGCGCCAGTTGAATCAACGTCTCTTCTGTGTTGTTCTCTTCCCCCTTATGAGACTGCCACCACGTCGGATCTCCGTCATGATAACAGTCCACCGCGGGCACGACCGCCTTTTCAAAGGTTGGGAAGGTCACCTCAGTGTCAGCGATACCCTTACACGACGGTGCAGCATCAACGTCAAACTTCTGATACAACCATCCTGCCACCGATGATAAGGTCTTCGCGGCGCTTTCGGGTGCCAATACGATTTGTTCGTAGCGTGCTCGCGTAATGGCCACATAGAGCATGCATAATGTGTCATACATTTTGTCATGCAGACGCGATTCGCGCGCCACCTTCATCGCGGGTAAGCGTTGGTAAGCCTCATTTAAGATTGGCTTTTCCAAGACCCAATCAAGCCCCGCCTCATGCGTTACATAACGTTCATCATTGATCTTACCAGCGAGCACGGTAAAGACCACATCATAGGTCAAGCCCTTCGAGTGGTGAATCGTCATCAAATTCACCACCTCATCCTCTGCGGAGCACTGCACCTGCAGCAATTCCAACATCCGTTTCGCCTTGGTGGGATCCACTGAACCCTGTTGGTCGACCTTCTCCAAGCCATGGCGCACAGCATCCAAGACATTTAAATCGAGTCCCGAGAGTCTCTTTCGGGCTGGCGACTTCTCCCCGAAGACCAAATCAATCCACGCCGCAAAGCCATGACGATTCACGCAGTGCATCCACTCGGCCAGCGTCTCTTGAGGCGTTGCCTCCACCACGCCAATCTGTTGGGCAATGCCATAGGAGAGGGTTGAACGCGGATCGGCCATCCAGTGCAGTAGGTGAAGCACCAGGGTGCCAATCGGCGTATCAACAATATTGCGCTTGCCATCCACCGCGCAGGGCACGCCCTCTTGGCGGAGATAACGCAAAAGCCCCTTTTCACCTTGAAGTATGGGATTCGAGGGCGCCATCACCGCAATGGTACGATGTTGCCCCGCGACCTGACGCCATCGCGCCGCAATCATGCGCGCCGCCGAAACAATCCATTCTTCACGCTTCCCGCCGAGTGCCACCATTTGCACATAACCAGAGGCATCCGAGTGCGCGACATGGTCTTGCCACTGCTCATTCCAGCGCTTCAAATTCTCATACTGCCACGCGATCTTCTCGTCAAACCTGACATCCAAGTTAAACTTCATGACCGTGTTGACAAACTTGATAATCGCCGGCCCCGAGCGGTACGATTCCACGAGGGGGTTGCCTGCGGGGATTGCTGGCAAACGGCCCTGGTCAGCAAATAAGGTCGGGTCTCCACCACGCCATGCGTAAATTGATTGTTTAGTGTCACCCACGTAGAAGAAGGTGCCATCCTCTTCAGCGGCCAATTCATGTGCCACACCCGAAAGCACCTTCCACTGAGCCGTGCTGGTATCCTGAAACTCGTCAATCATCAAATGGCGAATGGCCGTATCCAAACGGTACGTCACATAGAAGGCATTGGGGTTGCGCACGGAGAGATTCCCCCCGATTGCCTCTGAAAGCGTTCGCGTCACCCCATCAAAGGAGACCATGCCAGTCTCTTCGGCCAACTGACGTTCTGCGGCCTTTAATGCTGTTAATGCACGATAGAGCGACTGTGTGTGTTGCACCGCCTGCTCCACATCACGCGCAATCAAATCCTGCCACAGCGCATCATAAATTTCCCGCAGCGGTTCATCCAGTATCACAGGTTTGCTGTAATACGTAAATGCGCCATCGGTCGCGCAAGTGTTAAACGTCTCTGCCGACTTCCACTGTCCGCCCCACAGCGTATGAAGACGACGCAACGAGACAACCTCTGCATGATATTCTGCCAAAAGCGTGCGTAACCGCTTAATGCCTCTTTTGTTCGCCCCCTTCTCGCCTTCAAGCGCATCCAACATCGCAAGTGCACGTCCCACCAAATCCTCTGGCCGCTCGCACCGCTTTGCATAGGGCTCTCCAATGCGCTCTAAATCCCCCCATCCATCTGGATGCGCTTGGATTGTCGAAGAATAGTCTATCCAAAATTGCTTCCACTGTTGCGACAACGGCGCAGACTCCGCCGTATGCGCATCTTGGATATCAAAGATACTCAAAAGTTCCCGAGTTGATCCCTTATCGCTCTTCGCAAATGCTCTTCGGAGCATCTCATGCAAAAAGGCCTGACCCTCTGGACTATTTCCCCCGTCATAGAGTGTAAAGTCAGGATCCAACCCCACTTCGTAGGCAAACAAACGCGCGATTTTTGCAGAGAACGCATCAATCGTGGAGATTTGAAGTTGTGGCAATACCCTCAAGACACGCGCCAGAGCTTGCTCACGCGTATAGGGCAATTTCCCGTCCAAAGACTCATCCGTCAAGAGACGTTTAATCACGGCAGAGAAGATTTCACGCGTCGCAGGGCGCGTAAAGGTAAGCGCACAAATCTCCTCTGGTGGCACACCCGACATCACCAAACGGCAAAAGCGTTGCGACAAGGCATAGGTCTTACCACTGCCCGCAGAAGCGGAGAGATACTCTGACGTAATGGATTCCATAAACACACCCAGATGCCTTCACGGCGACAAGACGTCGCCGTGAAGGAGTAGTTTTGCCATTTTAGCGACGCGGACGACGCGACTTCGGCGTCAGATTATTCTTTCCGCGCCCTAACGAAGGCGGACCCTTCCGCGCAGGACGTTTTCCTGCCCCTGCGCGACGCGGCTTCTGAATGGGACGACGCGGAGAACCGTCGGGCAAGGTGTTCTCATCCGGTTCAGCATCAGCCTCATCTGTTCCAGAGGCGCTGCCACCCTTACCCGCAGACTTAACACGCGAGCGGACCTGCAGAATGATTGCCGCCCCCTCCAAATCAAACGCCTCACGGATATTACGAATCAAGAAGTCCTGGAAAGGTTTCGTTGCCAAACGCGCATCATTGACGAAGAGACGCAGGATCATCGGGTTTGCCCCCGTCTGCGTGGCATAATGGAAGCGCATCTGACGCCCATTCTTACTCGGCATCTGGGTGCGCGTCATCGCCGCAGCGAGCGTACGATTCAAGACACCCGTCGGCAAGACGCGCCGTTGGTGCTCTGCCACACGATCAATCTCTTCGATACTATTGCGCACATTGTAGCCATCCTGAGCACTCATGAAGACCACAGGCACATGGCGCAGGTAGGGCAACATCTCACGCATATGCGCAATGGCCGCCGTCTCCGTGTACCCCTTGGCGCGCGCAATGTCCCACTTATTCACCAAAATGATACACGCCTTCGCCTCACGTTGAATCATCGAAGCGATAAACTTATCCTGAGTGGTCGGCCCAATTTCAGCATCCATCACCAAAACGGCCACATCACACTCACGCACCGCCTCTTCACTGCGGAAGAGCGAAAAACGTTCCACCGAGGTGTCAATCTTGTGCACATGGCGCATCCCTGCCGTATCGACCAACGTATAATGACGCGCCGTCGGCCCCGTGCCAATCGTGAAGGGCACATCCACGCAGTCACGCGTCGTCCCTGCCACATTACTCACAATCACACGATCACTGCGCAGAATACGGTTGATGTAACTGCTCTTACCGGCATTCGGACGACCCACAATCGCCACGCGCAGCGGCTTCGCTGCCTCAGCCAATTCAGCCTCAGTCTTCGGTGGCAACACCTTTACCACCTCAGCCATCAATTCATCCACGCCACGATTATGTTGCGCCGAGACCACGAAACGCGGGAAGACCAAGCGATCAAAGTCCCCTGCTCCGCTCTCATGCTTTGGCAAGTCACACTTATTGATAGCCACAAAGCACGGGCGACCACTCTTGTGGACCAGGCGAGCCACCTCTTCATCTGCAGGTTGCAACCCAGCCTGTACATCCACCACCAAGATCACCGCAGCAGCATCAGCCAATGCCACATCCACCTGATCGCGCACCGCCATCTCAATGACGTTATCCTCACGCGTTCCATCAAAGAGACGAATACCACCGGTATCCACCAAATGGAAACTTTCATCATGCCATGCCACTTCACGCACAATACGATCGCGAGTCACACCACTCTGGTCATGCACAATGGCAATACGACGATTTGCGATGCGATTAAAAAGCGCAGATTTACCAACATTCGGTCGTCCGACAATCACAACGGTACGACGAGGAGCTAATTCAGTATTCATAACGCCATCTATTATACCATAAAATAGAGCATCATCATTTCGCTCGCCACTTCTGCCAACGAGTGCAAAGGACTGCATGTGGATTTTCCGCCTGCGGCGCAGCACTGCCAGTGTGGATTTTCCGCAAGCAACGCTAATCTTACAAATCCGCTCAACTCGGCGCGAGGAGTGTTATGCTACGCATTCCACTCCCCGAGTATGACGGATTTGCGCTACGCGAAGCATGTAAAGGACTGCCAGCGTGCACTTTGCAAGAGTTAAGGCGGCGTCCCTTTGTCCCTTAGGTCCCTTTGTTCCTTCGTATTCGCCGCCCCCACTGGGGAATATGCGCTCGAGCACGAAGTGCTGAGAAACTATGGTCTCCTCGGGGCTTCACTTTTGCCTTTGTGACAGTTATACCCTCGGCTGGTGAGGACTGCAGGTGGCTTTCAAGCCTACCTTCCGTACGGCCATGAACAGTTAAACCCACAAAGGTTCTGCGGCCTTCGCTCCGCGAAGGCATGGCCCTCGAGTTGGCCGCTCTCCCACAGGACAACCACCACCCTGCGAAGTCTCTTAAGCCCCCGCCTCACCCCAGCGCCACTACGTGCGCTCTCCACGAGCGCAGCTCGTTAACCAGCGGCTCTGCCGCTTAACCACGGTGCGCAGCACCGTTAACCAGGGCTCCCCGTGCCCTCAACGCTTCCTCTGAATCCATCCACCGATGGTATCAATGAAGAGAATAAAGCAGATGAAGCCCACGACCCCCACCGCCACCACACAAACAAAAGCCACCACACTCCACCATAAGAGCAACCACGCCAAGCAGAGCGCGACCGCCTCAAAAACCCATTCCCAAATCTTCTTTTTCATGCCACTATTCTATCATATCTAAACCACGGAAAGCGCCTACGGCAAAGGACTGCCAGTGTGGATTTAGAGTCCACGGATTACACGGAAAGCACGGAAAAAAGGACTACCAGCGTAGATTTAGAAACCACAAAATACGCAAAATACTCAAAAAAGGACGATGTGTGCAAAGGACTGCCAGTGTGATTTTCCGCGAACTACGCGAGGCGCACGACCGCACCACGGCGCGATGACCTGCGGCCCCGTGGATGCTGGCTCGTGCGCTTTGCAAGAGCTAAGGCGGCGTCCCTTTGTCCCTTAGGTCTCTTTGTCCCTTCCAATTCGCCGCCGTCAACCGCGCCGCAGGCGCAAATCCACTAATCCTCAGCGAGCACCGCGAGCGTAATCTACAGGTGTGAAGCACCGTAATCCACAGTGCCTACGGCACATAAAGGACTGCATGTAGGATTAAACCACGAATGAGACGAATCTACACGAAAAAGCGCCTCGGTTGAGGCGCGTGGAAAGGAGCGGGAAATATCTGCTTACGATTTCAAATGATTACTCACCAGTTGTAAGGTTACGATATCGTTCTGCCGCACGGGCATGACCTTGGTCTGCCGCCTTACGATACCATTTCGTTGCCTCTTCGTAATTTGCTGAAACACCTTGGCCATACTCATAACAACGCCCTAAATCAAATTGCGCATCAACATGACCTTGGTCTGCCGCCTTACGATACCATTTCGGTGCCTCTTCGTAATCTGCTGGAACACCCCAACCAAACTCATAACTACACCCTAAAACAAATTGGGCCTCGCCAAGCCCTTGCTCTGCAGCTTTGCGATACCACTTTACAGACTCTACTAAATTCTTGGGAACGCCTTTACCTTCGTGATAACAATACCCTAATAAACATTGTGCAGTGGCTTTCCCTTGCTCTGCAGCTTTGCGATACCACTTCGCGGCCTCTACTAAATTCTTGGGAACTCCATTGCCATTGCGATAAAAACCCCCTAATAAATATTGCGCATCCGCATCTCCTTGTTCTGCCGCTTTGCGAAACCACTTTACAGACTCTACTAAATTCTTGGGAACCCCTTCGCCAAACCGATAACGAACCCCTAAAGCCATTTGTGCTTTTGCTTCGCCCTCTTGAGCTCGACGCTTTAAAGATTCAATATTCGTAGCTTCTAAGGAAGCAACAAATGCGACCATACAAATTAAAAATACCATTAGCTTTTTCATCTTACACCTTTCATACATCGTTGTAAAATCATCAAAAACCAATGAATGCCACTATCCTATCAAAGATACCTTTTAAAGACAAGCGAAGCGGCCCCTCATAGAAAACAAACGCGCCTCGGTTGAGGCGCGTGGAAAGGAGCGGGAAATATCTGCCTACGATTTCAAATGATTACTCACCAGTTGTAAGTTTACGATATCGCCTTTCTGCATAAACATCCCCTTGGTCTGCCGCCTTACGATACCATTTCATTGCCTCTTCGTAATCTGCTGGAACACCTTCGCCAAACTCATAACACCCTCCTAAACCAAATTGCGCAAAGGAAAGCCCTTGTTCTGCAGCTTTGCGATACCACTTCGCGGCCTCTACTAAATTTTTTGGAACACCTTCGCCATCGTGATAACAACGCCCTAATAAATATTGTGCACCGGCATGGCCTTGTTCTGCAGCTTTGCGATACCACTTCGCGGCCTCTACTAAATTCTTGGAAACACCTTCGCCATAGCGATAGCGCACCCCTAATCTAAATTGCGCACTAGTATCCCCTTGTTCTGCCGCTTTACGATACCATTTCATTGCCTCTTCGTAATCTGCTGGAACACCTTCGCCAAACTCATAACACCCTCCTAAACCAAATT
>JAEIGA010000643.1_pt1 | contig 51642 bp, 54 predicted proteins | sample 9270691 | NCBI WGS metagenome assembly JAEIGA01 (sample SAMN17057246, study PRJNA624740) | gut metagenome | biome: biome; isolation source: fecal sample | host: Bos grunniens | place: China: Xizang | collected 2019 | reverse complement strand
TCCGTAGAGCGTGGCCATCTGACAAGACTTTTCTTCAAGTGTCATCTGCGAAAGGAGATTCTCCACACGTTCGTCTATCGGCTTTGAAGAATCCTCATAGATATCCTTCACTCCGTTCTTGTTGAAATCGATCCATGATGAAATATTCATTCCGCCAAGATTATATTTCTGCGGAGGCTGCGCCTTTCCAAGTCCCACGCCTTTCGACATCAATATTTTCAATTCATCCAAGTATCGATCGTAGACGCCGCGCGGGCGGCATCCGTGTCGCTTGCAGATAGCAGCAGCCATACCCACAACCTCGCCCATCATGCCGGTCGTGCGCATAACGCGCACCGTTCCGAGCGCCACATGCGTAACGGATATATTGCGCCCCGCCATAAACAAATTGGCAACGTTCCGGGAATAGAACGAGCGGTAAGGAATCGCATAGCCGCTATGAATCGCGTGTTTGCAGATTGAACGAAAAGGATCTTCCGGGAAGTGCTTGGCGTTCTCAGGCATCGGGTAATGAAGATCGACAGACCATGTAGTCCAACATGTGCCATCCTTCATCGGACGATTCTCGAAGATATCCTGCTCGGTGAGGATATGTTCTCCCATACGACGCCGCGTCTCACGCTTCCCGGCGACGTGAGCTACCCAGTTAAGAGAAAGATCATCCCACTCAGCCTTGCGCCTGCCGAAATTCTTGATGAACGCCCAGTTCGAGTAAACCGCCAGCATTCCGTAATCGCGCACATACTCAAAATTGCCGAGCTGGTCGCGATTCATACCAGTTTCCCAATCCCAATCGCCATGCTTGAGGTAGCAGCAACTCTCCTCGGTAAACTTGAGCATCCAAGGTTCAACAGGAAACTTCGCTCCCACCTCTTTACGGGCATTCCACTGAACACTTGATCCCATAGTCAGCTTATCGCCCTTTTCAGGAGCAAGACTCTCCCCAGTTTCATCGCGGCCTTCGCGTCCAATCCGAAAATCTGCTCCAGCAAGGGCTCCGAGCGCACCATCGCCAGTGCAATCGGCAAAAAGAGGAGCCTCAAAACGAATCTTTCGCCCATCGACCACTCCGCGTCCAATTGAGGCTTTTATAACTGAGTTTTCCGTCTCAGCAGCAACGATGCGTACGCCCGTAAAAAGACAGATGTTCGTCTCAGCTTTCACCGCAGCAAGTTTTCGATCATCCTCATATCTCTCTGCCGGACCTGCATTGCCACCCTTGGCTGGACCGATTTCTGAAACTACATCTCCAAGCCGCGGATACGGGCCGATATTCAGCCTGCCGCCCAAATGCACGCGCACTTCCGACGAATTGGCGCCTCCTAGAACTGGACGATCGGAGACTAACGCTACCTTCACTCCGAGACGCGCCGCTGATATCGCCGCACAAATTCCCGCTACGCCTGCTCCACAAACGACGAGATCGGCGGAAACGACTTCATCAGGAGCGCCAGCGGCAGTCCACCGAGCCCCCTCGGGAGGCGACTCACCGTCAGGCGCTAAAAACACAGCATCGCAACGTCCGTCAAAACCCGTGAGGTCACGAAGTCTCAGTTCGTGCACCCCAGCTTTCAGATCGACGGAGCCTGCTTTCTGCCATATCCATGCGCCATTACCAGCCGTACCGACTTTTTCATGAAGGTCCTTCCCGTCAATGGCTATTGAAAACACTCCTGCAGGATGGACGCTCCACGGAGCGGTCCAGTTCTTGGTGCGAGCGAATACGCAGTAACGACCGCTTTCTTTCACTTCGATGCTCGTCACAGCGTCGGCAACAGGCTTTCCAAGACCGTGCGCGAGCAGATAACTTGACCCCATCTCATCAATAAACTGCGAATCGACAAACCATCCGCCCTTTTCGGCAAATTGTTCACACTCAACAAGCAAACCGGCATTGGTAATTGTCGGCGACGATATTGCAAGAGCCACCAACGACAACACTATCATCTTACTTATTTTCATTTTTACCTTCTTCACTAACGACTAACGACTAACGACTAACCGCTAAATATTTCGGCGCATGAAGATGCGCGCCCTCTGATTACGAGACGACGACTTCGCCGTTTTCGCGTATCCACTTTTTGGCGAGATTGACAGATGGCACATCAAGCGCCGCCGAATAAGACGGATGGAAGATAAGTCCGGTTATCACCTTTTCCCGCAGCAGGCGGCCTGCAAATTCAAGCTGCATTTCCATTAGCTTGGGCGAAACAGGCGCGCCGAGAGTATAATCCCACATATATACGCCCATAAGAAGGCTCTTTTCTCCGCCGATCAAATCTCTCATCCTGCGCACCATTGACTCGTGCTTGCCGAGGTTGTTCGAACGCCAGCACCAAAAACTCGTCTCATCGCAGAGATCGAGATATTTTTTGTAGTCGGGCTTGATTCCATCCTGATCCGAATAGACCACGATCGAAAGACGCAAGTCGTTTTCGTGGAGACGGTCGGCTATTTTCGCCAGATCTGCGGTATTCTGCGTATAAGATTTCACAATAAAGAAATCATCGAGAAATCCGCCTGTAAAATTCGGAAACGAAGGCTTAAGCTCATTGACGGCCCATTCGACTTTATCCCAAACGGTGCCGTTGCCTCCGTCTGTTATTCCGAGCGTGAAACGTCTGAGCGAACGGAACTGCTCGAAATAGTCACCCCACGGATGCGCGGGTTTGTTGCCCCACCGGATGACGCAGTTGTTCGCAATGCCCATCATCCTGCAGCCTTGCGCCTGATCGACCGAAGGACCGTTCCACTTCCATGACTTGTTCTTCGAATCGAAGTTCGATTCAGAGCACATGTCGGGATGGTGCCCCCACATCCAAAGCCTGTCGCGTATCGTCGACCCGTAAAAGGACTTTTTTGCGCTCTTGGTAAGACACCCGCCGGCAGCCATGGCGGAAAACGCCGCCGCGCCCTTAATGAAATCTCTGCGGCAACGGTCAATGCCGCCGCAGAACAGTTCGGATGTTTTTTCGCTTCTCATGGTTTAAGACCTTTTGTACTGCCGTAAAGTTTTTCAACAAGCTGTTTTGGCGCAGGAGCTCCGCCCGGCATCGTGCAGGCGGCTGAACCGGCTGCAACAGCCCACCTCGCGTTATCCGACGTAAGGTTATCTCCTTCGGCAAAAAAACGCCAGCAGTATTCGGCAAGAAGCGTATCGCCCGCTGCGGTCGTATCGACGACATCAACCTTCGCAGCCGAAATAAACTCGCCGTCAAACCATGCTCCGTTTCCGCCGTCAGATATAATCACATGGCGTGATTTTTCACAAAGAAGACGAGTCGCACGAATAAAATCTTCAGGTGTTTTCGGCACAAACCCTACAACAGCTTCACATTCTTCAGCATTTGGTTTAATTAAATCGGGCCCTGCCTCAAGACCGAGACGAAACGCCTCTCCACTCGCATCTAAAATAGTCGTCATCCCGAGTGACTTGAAATAGGAAATCGCTTTATTGTAAAAGCTCTTATCGAATGACGCTGGCAGCGAACCTGAAAGTATCACAATCCCTTGAGACGAAGAAGCTTCACCAATCAATCTTTCAAGAATATCTTCGCTTAATTTTCCGTTCGCAATCTTCGCGTCAATCAAAGGGAACGCCGCGCGATTGAGCTTGACCGAGCCTCCGGGCCACACGATCATCTCGTTACGGCGAGTCGAGCCAGGAACGCGAAGAAAGCCGTCAGCTATCCCGTAGCGCTCCATTTCTCGAACGAACGAAATATCGTTATCCTCTCCGAGAAGACCTCCGCAAACGACATCCGCACCGCGAATCGCGAGCCATCGCGCGACATTAAAAGCCTTGCCTCCGACATTTTCCTCGTCGCGGACATCCTTGAAAATCTCGCCTTTGCCGACCAGTGCTGACGGCAATGTCACGGTAGCGTCTATCGCAGGACTGACGCAAAGACAAAAGAACTTTACTCTTTTTCTCATACCGTTTCCGTTTATTTTACCACAATTCTGCGCTCGATCACTTTCTCTTTAGGTTCGCCGATCTCGACTTTCGGTGCGTGGGACAGAAGATACTCTTCAGCCTCTTTACACCATAGCCCGTTATTGGCAGAACAGATGCGGTCTAGTTCTGCAAAGAAGGGATCGCTTCTGCCTTTCTCTCTAAAATCGGCAATCGCCGTCATAGGCATAAGAATGTGCGTATATACAAGACGCTTGCCGCCTGGCACCTTCATCAGATCAAACGTCGCCTCCGCCGCCGAGTCGAGCCCGCCCACATGGGTTATCATCACCTCGGGATGCAGGTAGCCCTTTCCGATCCAATCGACAGAGTCGGCCATATCCTTAACATCTCCGCCCGAGTTGGCCACGATATGATGCATCATATAATGGATGTTGTAGAAGTTGAACGAAGCCATCAGGTTCTGATCGGTGGGACCGGCGAAGAAATTAAGGCAGCCACCGAAACCGAGCAAATCTGAACACTGCGTAATAAGCTCAGGCACAGCCGCAAAAAGAAATATATCGTCATATCCGCCGCCTGTTGATGTAGGATTGTCGGCGCGCTCGTCATCTGCAAGATTAAACGACTTTAATTCTTTTACAGGGTCAGCCCTACCCTTCGTATTTACAAAGTGCACCTCTACCCCATTGATTTCGCCAGAGGCGCGGCCTTCGGCATAAGAAAGACCGAACATTTTCGCTGCGCGCGTAAGGCGCTCATCGTCGATATCTGTCACGACAAGCCTTCGCGGGCGCTTCTCAGGCGAATGACACGCGATATCGATACACCCGAGCCCCATCGCGCCGCACCCCGCCATAAGAAGCATTGTTCCCTTATCAACGATGCCCACTTCAAGATCGTGCGAGCAGAACGCGTTGTGATAATTCGTGCGAAAGGCCGATACTATGCAGGAAATAGGCTCCGCGAGAGAACACTTGAAAAAAGCGTCCCCGTCATAAGGAAGAAGGCACCCCATCTCCATTACGATCGACGGCAGATAAACGTGAGTTGTGTCGCCGCCGATCGTATGCCAAGCGTAGCCGACCGTTTCCAGTTCGTGACCAGGTATATTAAGAGAGGGCTGGAGACCTACTCGCTGACCTACGCGAAACTGACTCTTCCATTTATCTCCGACCTCGCGCACGATGCCTGAAACCTCATGCCCGAACATTATCGGGTTTGTATCGATATCCCTCGGAACACGCTTGTGGCCTGTGCCAAGAGATGCGCCTTTATAGTCGCTAAGACAAATCGTATTCGTAACGATCTCTACGACGATGCCGTCTTCACCTGCGCACTCAAGTTCAATATCTTCCAATCGTGCGTCATGCGCACCGTAAAGTCTCCACGCTTTTGCTTTCATCTTTTTTAACCGCTCTTCTATAGAATATTGATTTTCAACAAGTTTTATGGCGATACTTTCTTACACTTAACACCAAAACATAACCACCATTATTATACCATCCCTGGCATAAAAAATCCCACAACCTTTTTGCGCATATTTTATCACTTTTTTGCGCAATGGGATTTAAGCGCATCTTCTTTATGATATACTTTTACACATTACTTTTCTTTTCATTTTATGCAAAAATTTACGACACACGACATAGAGTTATGACAGCAATAAAAAACACAACTTTCGTTCTGCTTTGCGCAATTCTGCCATTCGCGGCGCATTGCGCCGAAAGCGTAGAAGTGCGCGTTAAAAACACCCCTACCGGACCTAGGCTTTTTGTTGATGGAAAGATGACGCCTGCAAGATTTTTCTTCGGCTCTCCGCAAAACGTTACCATAGTCACACAAACCCACAAAGTTAAACTTGTCATTCCATTTGTTGCTGATGAAGATACTGAAAGCGCGACAATTGTATTTAAAACTTCAAAGGCCAACAAGCCTATAACATTTTCTGGCGCGAAACTGATCGACCTTACAGATGGTTCGACAACCGTACTCACCACAGCCGACGAGGCCGCCCACACGTTCAAAAAAGAGAATCTGCATCTTAAAAAGTCCCATCGCTATCAATTCCACGTTTTTCACCGGGCGAAGCACTTCCGTCAGCCCCTTTCTTATGAAATGTACTACACGACAAAAGACGGAATAAAAAAGGTCATACCCTTACCGTACGGGGAAACGCTGATCGATACCGTTAGGATGGCCGGGCGGCACGGCTTTAACCTGATTACGTTCTCAACCGAGAACTCCTGGGGTTGCCAGAGCTGGTGGTCGCCGCCCGAAAAAGAACGCACATACGGCGATATCGACGAAATGTGCGAATCGCTTATTAAAGCAAATCCCAACGTTCTCTTAATCCCTCGCATCAGCGCAAACGCCCCCAAATGGATGCTTGAGCGAGATCCGACGCTGAGGATGAAGTTTAACGACAGTTTCACGATCGAAATGTCATCGATCTCTTCACGCGAATACCGCAAGTCAGCTTGCAAAGAAGTAGAACTTCTCGCACGACACCTGCAGAAAAAATTCCCGCGCAATTTCGCAGGACTTCATATAAGCGGCCAAAATTCCGCCGAATGGTTTTATATGCTTTCACAAACCCGGGATTTATCGGGCTATGACATTCATACGCGAAACGCTTTCAGAGAGTATCTCGCTGAGCGCGGCGACAAAGACGCGATGGTGGCTGAAGTTCCGAGCGTAGCCGAAAGAACCGCTATCCGCCCCGGCTTCAGATTAGATGAAAAACTTGATAAACGCGTTATTGAATTCGGCAGATTCCGTCAATATGAAATGGCGAGCTTCATCAACGATCTCGGCGCTGCCGTAAGACGCGGAACTGATAACAAATCTCTCGCCCTCTTTTTCTACGGCTACACGTGGGAAGTCGGCAATGTACCGGCGGGCGCCGCAGAATCAGGGCACTTCTTCGTTGACTGGATTTTAAAGAACGCCCGCGAAAACATCGACGGCATTTCCGCGCCTTTCAGCTACGCCGAGCGCGGCCTACCTGGGTCAACCGCCGTAATGAGCGCGGCAGAAACGATTATGCGCAGCGGCATCCTTTGGATAAATGAAGACGACACGCGCACACACCATGAAGAATTATGGACAGGGGCTATAAAGATGAGCGGCTTTGTCAACAAGTCCGCTTGGAACACCCGCAATTTCCTGTTGCGCAATTCTGCCAAATGCATCATACGCGGCCACGCGGACTGGTGGATGGATTTATGCGGCAGGGGATGGTTCAGAGACGAAGAGCTTTGGAACTTAAGATCTTCTCTAAAAGAGATGGATGATGCTTTCCTCAAGAGAAAAACTCCATACACTCCCGACATCGCGCTTATTCTCGATGAAGAGAGCCTTATGATGAACGGGTACGGTTCTTCTAAAATGGTAACTCCCTTTCTTCGGCGAACCGGGATAGAACGCTCAGGTGTCACTTACGGGCAGTATCTCTTGGATGACGTTTTAAGAGATCCCCCCAAAGCAAAACTTTTCATCATCGCGTTCGCGCGAGATCTCCCTAAGGAAAAGCGGGAAAAACTCGAAAAACTCAAATCTCAGGGTGGCTTTCGCATAATCGAAGTCACTGAGGGCTCTCAATTGTCGGCTAAGTATGTCGCCGCAGAAGCCGAAAAAGCAGGCTCTCACGTTTACGCCCCTCAAGGCAGCGCAATCGTATGCGCGGCCGAGGACTATGTAGCCGTGCAGGCGCAACGCGACGGTGAGATAAAATTAAACTTCCGCTTTAGTCCTGTCATCGATGCGCTTACGAAAGAAAAAGTTTCCGACAGTGCCATCGCCCCCATAAAATTCAAATGCGGTGAAACGCGCATTTTCAAGCGGTCTGTTCCTTAAATAAATAAGTAAAAAAAACCGTCCGTTTTCACGGACGGCTTTTTTATCTGTAAGACCGGAAACCTTAGGCGACTGTACCGCCGGCAGCTTCAATCTTAGCCTTAGCGCTCGCAGAGCAAGGCACCTTGACGGTGAACTTCTTCGTAAGCTCGCCGTTGCCGAGAACCTTGATCTTAGGACGCTTGTTGTCAAAAAGACCAGCCTTGGCGAGAGCTTCAACAGTGATTTCAGCACCAGCTTCAAACTTGGCCTCAAGAGTGGAAACATTAACTCCAAGAGCCTTCGCATTGAACGCGGCATTGTTAAAACCACGCTTAGGAATGCGTCTGACGAGCGGCATCTGACCACCTTCAAACTGGAGTTTCTGCTTGTGACCCTTGCGCTGAGCCTGACCCTTGTGACCACGGGTTGAAGTCTTGCCCATACCCGAACCACAGCCACGACCGACGCGTTTACGACGCTCGCGTGCTCCGGGGGTGTTGGTGAGATTGGAAAGATCCATTTTCTATTCTCCTTTCGCTTTACGCACGGACAGTGGCGATTTCCTCGGCACTTCTAAGCTGATCGAGAGCGTTCATCGTAGCCTTAACCACGTTGAGACGGTTCTTCGAGCCGAGTGACTTGCCCACAGCATCACGGATACCCGCTGCTTCAAGAACAGGGCGCATACCACCGCCAACGATAAGACCGGTACCGGTAGGAGCCGGCTTCAAGAGAACGCGGCCACCATCGCAAACGCCTTCAACTTCGTGAGGAATTGAAGTGCCCTTAAGGCAGACCTTGCGCATATCCTTGCGGGCAGCCTCGCCGCCCTTGCGGATGGCATCAGCAACTTCATTGGCCTTACCGAAACCAACACCAACCTTGCCCTCCTTGTCACCGACAACGATGACGGCAGAGAAGCTCATGCGACGGCCGCCTTTTACGGTCTTCGCGCAACGGTTGATGAACACTGTGTGCTCGCTGAGATCATCCTGCTGAACTTCGGCGCGCTTATCACGATTCATAGCCATGATTACTTATCCTCCTTCTTCGCGCTGATCATAAGACCCGCTTCAACAGCAGCGTCCACGATGGCTGCGACACGGCCGGTATACTTGTTGCCGCCGCGATCTACGACGACAAGAGAAATGCCGGCTGCCTTCGCGGCGGCTGCGGCGGCGGCTCCGAGGTTCTTTGCAACCTCGAGGTTCGCCTTTTTCTCCTTGAGTGAACTTGCCGAAGCGAGCGTCTTCTGGGCGTCGTCGTCCACGAACTGAACATACATATTCTTGTTCGTTACGCAGATTGACATACGCGGACGCTCTGCAGTGCCGACGACTTTCTGACGAAGGCGCAAATGACGCTTCTGGCGCTGAACTTTGCGATTGAACATTAGGCCACCTTCTTTCCTTGTTTACGGCGGATGCGCTCGCCGACATACTTAATACCCTTGCCCTTGTAAGGCTCGGCAGGATAGTATGCGCGGATACGTGCGGCCGCTTCGCCGACCTGTTCCTTGCGAATACCCTTGACGGTCACGAGCAAGCCGTCGTTTTCAACGGTGATCGTAAGACCTTCAGGAATCTGATAGATTTTGGGGCTGGCGAAGCCGAGGGTCAGCGAGAGGTTAGTTCCCTGAAGCGCTGCTTTGAAACCCGTGCCTTCAATTGAAAGCTGCTTCGTGTAGCCTGTTGACACGCCGATAACCATATTGTTGATCAGCGCGCGGGCGAGACCGTGGAAATTAGCGACCGAATCGCAGCAGCGATCGATCTTGATAACTCCATCTTCAAGTTTCGCCGTGATGCCGTCATGCATCGTGTAGGAAAGCTCACCAAGCTTACCCTTGACAGTCACCGTCTGGCCATCGATGAGGGCGGTTACGCCTTCAACGAGTTTGACGGGTTCTTTACCGATTCGAGACATTGTCTTTGGCTCCTTAAAATTAAGCGACAGTACAAATGATTTCTCCGCCGAGGCGAGCCTTCTTCGCATCCTTGCCGGACATAATGCCCTTGGATGTGGAGAGAATCGCAAGACCAAGCCCGTCAAGAACGAGCGGAATCTCGGGGACTGAAACGAACTTTCTGAGACCCGGCTTCGAAATGCGCTTGAGCTCACGGATCGCAGGTTCGGCGCGATCGGTATACTTAAGCGTGATAACGAGCTTCTTGGGGAACTCGGAAGTGGTCACGCAGTCGGTGATGTAGCCCGACTCTTTCATGACGCGGGCGATTTCGCCCTTGAGGTTGCTCGCCGGAGTTTCAACGGTGAAAAGGCGCGCCTTAAGACCGTTGCGAATAGTGGTGAGCATATCGGAAATGGGATCGATTATCATTGTATAGGATTCCTTTCCTTAAAAATTACCACGAAGCCTTAGTAACACCCGGAATGAGACCGGAGACAGCCAGTTCGCGGAAGCAAAGACGGCAAACGCCGAACTTGCGGATGTAAGCGTGGCGGCGGCCGCAACGCTGGCAGCGATTATACTGACGCACCTTAAACTTGGGCGTCTTCTTCTGCTTTTCAACCAGACTTTTCTTAGCCATGATTAGTTCCTCCCAGCGAACGGCATACCCATGGAGTTAAGAAGCTCCTTGCATGCCTTGTTGTCCGTCGAACTGGTGACGAAGGTGATGTCCATACCTGAGTGAGCCGTGCACGCATCCACCAGTTCGGGGAAGATTGAGTGCTCCTTAAGGCCCATCGTATAGTTGCCGCGTCCGTCAAAGCCACGGTTTGAAACACCGCGGAAGTCGCGAATGCGGGGAAGCGCCGTCGAAATGAGACGGTCGGCAAATTCCCACATGCGCTCGCCGCGCAGAGTAACCTTCGCGCCAATGACCATACCTTCGCGGAGCTTGAAGTTCGAAATGGACTTCTTCGCTTTGCAGAGCTGGGGCTTTTGGCCGGTAATAGCCATCAGTTCATCGACGAGAGACTTCTGATCGTCCTTGGAGACGATGCCGAAGCCCATATTGATGACGATCTTCTGAAGGCGGGGAACGAGCATCTTGTTGGTAACACCGAGCTTCTGAACAAGCTCGGGAACCATGCGGCTCGTATATTCGTCTTTGAGTCTTGCCATGATATCCGTTCCTTATTAAAGAGCCTTGCCGCTCTTGACCGAGACTCTAGCCTTCTTGCCATCCTTCTCGCCCGCCTTAACGCGGGTGCCGCACTTCTTGTCGGCGTCGTATGGCATAAGCTTGCAAAGTCTCACGGGCATTTCAATGTCGATGATACCGCCCGCGTTTTTCTCGGTGCGGCGCATCGCCTTCTTGTGAACATTGATCTTACCGACGACGGCCGTGCCCTTCTTGGGGTCGACCTTGAGGACGGTACCGGTCTTACCGGCATCGTTGCCGCTCGTGACGATCACTGTGTCGTTCTTTTTAATTCTTGCGATAGCCATGATATTGCTCCTTGGAATTAGACTACTTCCGGGGCCATCGAGAGGATCTTCATGTAGTTCTTTTCACGAAGTTCGCGAGCGACAGGCCCGAAAATACGGGTGCCGAGCGGATTGAACTTCGAGTCGACGAGAACGCAAGCATTCTGATCGAAGTGAACCATGGAGCCGTCTTCGCGGCGGATTGGTTTACCGGTACGCACGATAACAGCCGTGGCGACCGAGCCTTTCTTGATCGAGCCTGTGGGAGAAGCTTCCTTAATGGCGACGCGGATGACATCGCCAAGGTGAGCGTATTCCTTACGCTGGCCGAGAATGCGGAAGCACATCGCGCGCTTGGCGCCGGTGTTGTCCGCTACAACGAGATTGGAGAGTTCCTGTAACATGACTTAGGCCTCCTTACTTCACAACGCGCCAACGCTTCGTAGCCGAAAGAGGACGCGTCTCCATGATGGTGACCTGGTCACCGACTTTCGCCGTATCGTCTTCATCATGCGCATGATACTTTTTCGTACGCGTAATGATCTTGCCGTACAAGGGGTGACGTTCGCGGTATGAAACCTGAACATTCACGCTCTTGGTGCCCATCTTGGACACTACGACGCCTTTGCGCACTTTGCGTGCGCCACGATTTGTGGTTTCCGTGCTCATCAGATTTTGACTCCTGCGCGGGTGATAAATTTCGTATGGATGCCAATCTTAGTGGCTGCAAGACGCAGACACTCCTTGGCGACCTCTTCAGATACGCCGCCGATTTCGAAGAGCACCTTACCGGGGAGAATAACGGCAGCCCAAAATTCAGGGTTACCCTTTCCTCCGCCCATACGCACTTCGATAGGCTTGCGGGTGACGGGCTTGTCGGGGAACACGCGGATCCAGAGCTTGCCCTTGCGCTTCATCTCACGGTTGATCGCGACACGGCATGCCTCGATCTGAGTTGCGGTGAGAAGACCGCGCGTAAGAGCCTTAAGACCGAATTCGCCGTACGCAAGCTCTGTGCCTGACGTGGCATAACCCGAACGATTGCCCTTAGAAACCTTGCGGAACTTTACTCTCTTAGGCATGAGCGGCATGGCGCTTACCTCCTTCACGATCTCCGCGACGCTCGCTCCTGGGAGCGCGAGCCTGGAAACCTTCCTTCTTGCAGATCCAAACCTTGATGCCGATCTTGCCGGCAGTGGTATTCGCTTCAGCGAAACCGTAATCGATATTCGCTCTTAAAGTGTGCAGGGGAACCTTGCCTTCGCGAGTCCACTCAACACGTGCGATTTCAGCACCGTTGATACGGCCGGAGGCATGAATCTTGATACCCTCAACACCCATATCCATCGCGACTTTCTGAGCTCTCTTCATAGCGCGCTTGAGCATAATGCGGCGCTCAAGCTGAAGAGCGATAGATTCCGCGACGAGCTGAGCGTCAGCGTCGGCACCCTGAACTTCCTTGATCTCAAGATAAACCTCTTTCTTGGTCATCTTCTCAAGATCGGTGCGGATTACATCGACGTCACCGCCCTTGCGGCCGATAATCACGCCAGGACGAGCGCTGAAAAGCGTAACTCTGACGCGGTTAAGATAACGTTCGATGAGAATCTTCGAAATTCCTGCCTCGGCGAAGCGCTTCTTGCAAGTCTCGCGAATCTTCTGGTCTTCGATCAGATACGCGCCAAAATTCTTTTTGGGCGCGAACCAACGGCTGCCCCAAGCGTGATTAACGCCGATGCGCAGACCAATAGGATTAACTTTCTGTCCCATATTACTTCGTCTCCTTCTTGACGTCAGTGAGAACGACCTTGCAATGGCACATGCGACGGGCGATCGGGTGAGCCGAACCGCGCGCGGTGGGCCAATAGCGCTTCATGCGAATAGATTCGTCGAAGACGCTGAGCTTGACAGTGAGTTCTCCGGCGTTTTCGACACCGTTATTGTGCTTCGCGTTCGCGATCGCGCTCAAAATGGTCTTCTTAAGAATCTCAGCCGCTTTCTTAGGCGAGAACTCAACGACCTTGAGCGCTTCAGAGGCTTTGAGCCCCTGGCAAGCGCGTGCGAGCGGACGGCCCTTGGCCGCCGACATACGCGCGTTACGTGTAATGGCGATTACTTCCATCGTTTCGTTTCCTTACTTCTTGTCGCTGTTACCATGCGACTTGAACGTGCGCGTCGGGGCGAACTCGCCGAGACGGTGCCCGACCATGTTTTCGGTTATAAAGATCGGCATATGCTGCCGGCCGTTGTGGATCGCGAACGTGAGACCCACGAATTCAGGCAGTACCATCGAGCGACGGCTCCAGGTCTTAATCGGCTGCTTCTTGCCGCTAGCCTGCATCTTCTCGACCTTGCGGAGGAGGCTCTCCTCCACGTACGGCCCCTTCTTGAGAGAACGTGACATGTGTTATTTCCTCCTCTTGACGATGACGCGATCAGACGCTTTTCTCTTCGGACGAGTCTTGCCGCCCTTAGCGAGCTGACCCCAAGGTGAACGCGGGTGGCTACCGCCTGACGTACGGCCTTCACCGCCGCCCATCGGGTGGTCAACCGGGTTCATGGCAACACCGCGAACGGTAGGACGAATGCCCAAGTGGCGCTTGCGTCCAGCCTTGCCGAGCGAGATGGAGTCCCAATCCTTGTTGCCGACAGAACCGACTGTTGCGAGACAGCGACCGTTGAAGATACGAACTTCACCGGAAGGCATCTTAAGCGTGACCTTGCCGTTGTCGCGAGCCATGATCTGGCACTCATTGCCGGCAGAACGGGCGACCTTGGCGCCTTCACCAGGAACGAGTTCAATCGCGTGAACCATAAGACCGAGCGGGATCTGAACGAGGGGCAAGCAGTTGCCGACCGTCGCTTCAGCGTTCGGGCCGTTCATGACCTTCATACCGACCTTAAGACCCTCAGGAGCAAGAATGTAGCTCTTGACACCGTCAGCGTACTCGATAAGCGCGAGATAGGCGCTGCGGGTAGGATCGTAAGCGATATCCTTAACAGTAGCTTCAACGTCAAACTTCGTGCGCTTGAAATCGACGATTCTCAGACGCTGCTTAGCGCCACCACCATGATGACGGGTAGTGATGCGGCCTTGATTATTGCGACCAGCTGTTTTACGTACAGCCTTGGTCAAGCTCTTCACCGGCTTCTTTTCGGTGATTTCCGCAAAGTTGGCAGAAACGCGGAAACGCATTCCGTCACTGCGGGCTTTATAAGATTTAAGTCCCATTGTATTCGAGCTCCTTAGACCTGTTCAATGCGCTCGCCGGCTTTGACCGTGACGATCGCGCGCTTCCAGGTGGGTTCGGTTTTCGCAAGACGAGTCCCGCGGATGTACTTGAGCCCGCCCTTCATGTTGGCGGTGCGGACCGCGAGGACATGAACGCCGAACTTCTTCTCGGCGGCCTCGGCGATCTGGGGCTTCGTGGCGTCCTTGGCAACTTCCAGGAAGTACTGGTTGTTAACCGCCATACGAGTGCCCTTCTCGGTAATCATGACCTTCTTGATAATTTCTTTCGTCATGGCTTAATCTCCTTACTTGGCCATGCGGGCCATGAGCGCGTCGAAACCGGCCTGATCGCAAACGAGCGTCTTGTTCACCATGAGAGTGTAGACGTCGAGAGCCTGAGCCGTTGAATAATCGATGCGGGGGAGGTTGGATGTGACAAGAAGCGTCGTATCATCAACTTCGTTCTGAATGATGACAGCGCTTCTATCAACGCCGAGCTCCTTGAGGAAAGCGGCCATAAGCTTCGTCTTGGGAGCCTCGAAAGAGAACTCGTCGACGACGATGACCTGACCAGCCTCAAGCTTCTCGCTGAGAGCGCGCTTAAACGCAAGCTTCCAAACCTTCTTGTTGAGCTTCTGCTCAAAATCGCGAGGCTTAGGACCGTGCGCAACACCACCGCCGCGCCAAACGGGCGACTGACGGAAACCGGCGCGAGCATTACCCGTGCCCTTCTGCTTCCAAGGCTTCTTGTTAGAGCCTGCGACTTCGCCCTTGCCCTTCGTGGAAGCCGTACCGGCGCGCATAGCATTGCGGATAGCGGTGATGGCATCCTTGAGCGCCTGAGCGCCCTTGTCGAGGACGAGAAGCGACTTATCGACGTTAATATCGACCTTCTTCATAATTACTTAGCCCCCTTCTGCGCCTTGTAGGCGATACGGTTATTCTTAAGGGACTTGCGAACGATCACAGTGCCGTTACGGGCACCGGGAATCGAACCCTTCACGAGAATAGCGTTATCTTCAGGACGAATCTCGACGACCTCAAGATTGACAGCCTTACGATTTACATCACCCATGTGACCGGGCATCTTCTTGCCCTTTTCAATCCAACCCGGGAGGTCACGAGCCGCAAGACCACCAGTACGACGCTTGGAGTGGCCGCCGTGAGTCATATTGCCGCCAGCAAAGCCGTAGCGCTTGATGACGCCCGCGAAGCCCTTGCCCTTCGTTACACCGGTAACATCAACGTACTTGACGCCTTCGAAATTGGCGACGGTAAGCTTGTCGCCGACCTTGAGAGACTTGTCAGCCTCATCCATCTTGAATTCTTTGAGAACGCGAGCGCACTCGACGCCGGCCTTTTCAAAATGCTTGACCTGCGCCTTGGCAAGGCGAGAAGCCTTCTGGACGCCGAAAGCGATCTGAGCGGCCTCATAGCCGTCATTCTCAAGAGTCTTAAGCTGAACGACCGGGCAGGGACCGACTTCGATAACGGTAACGCAAGTGCGCTTTCCGTCAGCGTCATAAACCTGGGTCATTCCGATTTTCTTACCAATCAAACCTTCCATGACACCCTCCTATCAGACCTTGATGGTGATGTCAACACCTGCAGGAAGGTTGAGCTTTTTGAGCTCATCAATCGTCTGCGCGGTTGGGTTGACGATGTCGAGAAGGCGCTTATGCGTGCGCATCTCGAACTGATCCATTGACTTCTTGTCGACGTTAGGTGAACGGTTCACCGTATAACGCTCGACGCGCGTCGGAAGCGGGATTGGCCCCACTACCTGAGCACCCGTGCCGCGGGCCGTGTCGATGATACCACCGGCGGCCTGATCCAGCACACGATGATCGTATGCCTGGAGGCGGATGCGTACTCTTTGCTGCTGCATCTTTTCTTTTCCTTTTTTCTTTTTGTTTCGCACTCAAATCCTTACGGATAGAGCGCCCTTCGTTGACTGTGCCTCTACGGTCGTGAAATCCGCGCACATTACTGATAATGTTGGCGCAGGAGGCCCATTGGGCGCCTCGCTCACGACTGGGTTTCGGCCCAGTAATCTTCAACAAAAAAACATCGCTCGCGGCTGTTTCGTAACCGCGAGCGTTAACTCAACGGCCACGACGCGACGGGATTTACCTGCCCGTATCGCGACCTCTCCCTGCGAAGATTGTCACATATTATATCAAAAAACGGCGTTATCGCGCAAGTAGGCAAATTTGCTTATTAAACGACCCGATTACCTGCGATTTTTGGTATAATACCTAAATAATGAATGTAGTCAGTTTAGTAGGCCGTCCCAATACGGGGAAAAGTGCGCTTTTCAACCGCATAGCGAAGAAGCGCGTAGCGATCGTTTTTGACCAGCCCGGCGTTACTCGCGACAGAGTTACACGCGAAGTTGAGGTTCTGGGTCGAAAAATCATGCTCGTCGATACAGGCGGCATCGCATTTGATAAACGCGTAACTAACGATCCGCTTGACAATGAAACGCGAAATCAGGCGGCTTTGGCTGTAGAAGACTCCGCAATTTGCATAATTGTCGTTGATGCCCGCGAAGGAATTACGCCTCTTGATGCCGAGGTGATAAAGCGCGTTAGGGAATCGGGCGTACCGTGCGTTATCGCCGCCAACAAGTGCGATAATGCCGATGACGATTGGCGCGCGGGCGAATTTGAGCGTTTTGGCCTTAAAGTATTCCCGACAAGCGCCGAACACTCACGCGGAATAGACTCGCTTCTTGGCGATATCGTATCGAAATTGCCACCTGCAGAGGAAAATGAGACAAAAAAGCGTCCCTTGCGCGTGGCTGTCGTCGGCAGACCCAACGCCGGAAAATCCTCTTATATAAATAGACTGCTCAAGGCTCCAAGAGTAATAGTCTCCGAAATCGCAGGCACAACGCGTGATGCGGTGGAAGTACCCTTCTCTATCGGCTCAGGCCCAGAGGCGCGCCATTATATGCTTGTTGATACAGCTGGAATGAAGCCTCACACGAAGATGTCAAAAACATCTGTCGACAATTTTTCGCTTTTCAGAACTGAAGAGGCGATTAAAGAGGCCGATGTGGTTCTGCTGCTCATTGACGCCAGAATGGGCCCGACCATGCAGGATAAGCGAATTGCAGGCAAAATCCTTGAAGCCAACAGGGCGGCCGTCATACTCTGCCAGAAATGGGATCTTGCCCAGGAAGACGGCGTTACCGAGACAAAGGCTCTGCCCGCATTAAGGCAGATGATGCCCTTTTTGAATTTCGCGCCTGTCGTATTCTGCTCAAATAAATCAGGCTACAACATCCGTCGCACGATAGAGGCTATCGACCGCGCAGCGGCAAGCGCCGGCGAAAAACTCCCGACGGGCATTCTCAATAGAACCCTTGTCTCGGCCACGAAGAAGACTCTCTCCCCGATGATTAAAGGAAAACGCCTAAAAATCTACTACGGCTTGCAAGTTTCGACAAATCCGCAAACGATAAGACTTTTTGTCAACGACCCTAAGCTTGTAACGCCCGCGTACCTTTCGTTCCTCGAGAAAAATGTACGAGCGAGATTTGGTTTAGAAGGCGCGCCTTTAAGAATATTCCTCAAAGCCCGCTCTCGCAAGGGCCAGGATAACGCCTAAAAATGAGAACGCCCTCTGACAAACCTCTTTCATTCGTTTTCGTCTCGTTCCCGGCGCACGAAATGAAAATGCGCTGGTCGGCAAAACTCAATTTCAAAGGCGGCGAAGATAGCTCCTCCGTACTCGATATTGAAGTTCATGACGGTGAAGGCGAGGCTGTAAAAAAAGGCGTTTTTGAATTTGCCGGCCAGATGCTCGCCGTAAATGACGGTTTAGCAAAAATATCATACGCAGATTTTATCGCCGGCAAGCACGATCGCGCCATTTGGCTTCACAGAAAAGGCTTTCCGCCGATACCGGGAGATCTTACGTTCGCATGACAGACAACGAATGGTTTGAGCTCGTAAAGAGCCAGGATGATACAGGCTGGAAGCTTGTGTGGGACAAAGTAATCAAGCCGGAATCAAAATCACTGAGATCCGCCGAGATGATGAAGCGCTATTCGCTCACAGACACCGATTTGTTAAGCATGCTCTACGAAGAGATGATCGGCCGCGGAAAAATCAATCTCTACAGAGGTGAAGGCAGTTTTCAAGGATGGCTGAAAAGATATGTGCGGGGATATGTTCTTAATGCCAAGGCTTCCGTGCGCGGCGAAATATCTATCGAGAATGCATATCACAGCGACGGGGAAGCTGCAGCTCTTGAAATACCTGTTCAGGCGGGCAAAGACATTAAGCACAATGAAGTGTGGAAGATGACGCATATCTGCCTGAAAGACCTCTGGAACAAAGACCCTGAACGCGCGTACGTGCATCTGCTCAAAACGAGATTTCATCTTTCGAGCGAAGAGGTTAAGGATTTTCTCGACATATCATCGGCGGCAAATGTCGACCAGATTTTCTCGCGCAACATCAAATTCATGCGCGAAGCGTGGGTCAAACACGAAAACGGCGCCTGATTACAGGAACTAAGCCGTTTACATCATATTAAGCGCATCTATATCTATTGAAGATATAAGCGCCGGCGGGCAAGGGCGCTCTTTAAGAAGCCACTTCCACGCCTTGACGATTGAACTAGCATTGGCGGCTCTGACTATTATCTGCCAACGATGCCACCCGTCCGCTCTTTCTATCGCCGCTGGAACCGCCTCGCCGACTTTTATACCCTTAACCTTCTGCAGCGACTGAGAATACATAAGCGACCAGCGTGCAACCAAAGAGGAATCTTTTGATCTCAAATTAATAAGCGCCAAATGGCAATACGGCGGATACCAAAGCTCGCGGCGGCAGGCAAGCTCTTCTGCAGCAAACGCCTCGAAGTCACCACGAGATGCCATTCTTATAACCTCGCATGAAATATCGTACGTCTGTATAAAAACTTCTCCGGGCAGCTCAGATCGGCCGGCGCGACCGGCAACTTGCTGCAAAAGCTGAAAAGTCCTCTCCGCGGCCCTAAAGTCCGGCATTTGCAATGATCTGTCAGCATTCAAAACCCCAACCAAAGTCACATTCGGGAAATCAAGTCCTTTGGCTATCATTTGCGTGCCTATAAGAACATCTGCCTCGCGCATCCTGAAAGAGCCTAAAATATCATCATGCGAATTTTTGCGGCTTGTCGAATCTGCGTCCATGCGCAGAACTCTTGCATGAGGAAAGCACGTCTTAAGAGCCGCCTCCGCGCGCTGGGTGCCTATGCCTTTATACGTAAATGAACGATCTCCGCATAAGGAGCACTTCTCGGGCATCATAATCCACCTGCCGCATATGTGACATCTAAGGCATTTATCGGCCTCATGGTATGTATAGGCAACCGCGCAATCTGGACACTCTATGGCGCTATTGCATCCGTCGCAAACAACGCTCGGGCTGTAGCCGCGCCTATTAAGAAACAAGATCGTCTGTTCGGAGCGCTCAAGCCTGAGTTTAATGGCATCAAGAAGATCTTTTGAATATATACCCTTCTGCGAGCATGACATATCAACGAGCCTGATAAGCGGTAAAGTCCCGGCTCCTGCGCGATCTTTCATAGAGACTATGGCATATTTACCTGAAAGGGAATTGTTCCAACTCTCCAAACTTGGCGTTGCAGAGCCTAAAACAACCTTAGCGCCTTCAAGCTGTGCGCGCAAAACCGCTACATCCCTCGCGTTATAGCGTGGTGAGGTATCCTGCTTGTAACTTGAATCGTGCTCTTCGTCAACGACAATAAGCCCCAGATTCTTTACTGGCGCCCACACGGCGCTTCGAGGACCGATGACAACCTGCGCCTCGCCGCTGCGAATCCTGTGCCACTCATCATACCGCTCTCCGTCGGAAAGCGCCGAATGTAGAACGGCAACCTTTGAGCCGAAGCGCGAAGCGAAACGCTGAACGGTCTGAGGGGTAAGCGATATTTCCGGCACCATAACTATCGCGCCACGACCGCGCTTCAGCTCGGAAGCGATCGCCTGAAGATATACCTCGGTTTTTCCCGACCCGGTCACTCCATGCAGAAGCAAGGGCTTTGTTGAGCACAAAACGGCGTCAAGCGCCTTAGACTGCCCGTCATTAAGTTCGAGCGGCTTTGTCGGTAAAATGCGTCGCGACAGAAGAGGGTCTCGCCGTTTGGCTTTAGGCGCAACAGAAAGAACGCCTTTTTCAGCCAGCGCCTTGATAGTAGAGTTTGTCGTTTTAAGCTCCTGCGAAAGCTGATTTAGCCACCCGCCCTTAAGACGAACAACCTGCTCATAAATCCAAAGCTGACGTTTTGTCAGCTGCGTGATATCTCCGCTCTCGTTCGGCTCAACAAAGAGAAGTTCTTTAGCATGAGCATTTTTCTTTATGACGGCAGATGGAAGAGCTGTTTTTAAAACCGTCTCAATCGGGCTTGCCGTATATATCGCTACGCGCTTTATGAGATCTAAAAGAACAGGCGAAAAAAATGGGATTTCATCAACAATGGACGATACACACTTAAGCTTATAAGAACTCTGCTCGTTGACTTGATCGGAAATAGCCATCGCAAACCCTCGCGCTTCACGATGGCCGAACGGAACACAAAGAAGCTGACCGACGGTCAGCTTCTTTTCTAAGTCGCTCGGAATCTCGTATGTAAAGAGTTTATCGAGCGCTAAATCTATGGCTACAGAAACTGTCAAATTAAAGCTGGAGAATCTTAAGCTGATTTTCAAGAGCAGAGTTATCAAAGCTCTGCTTGTTGAAGATTACGTTAAGGCGGGAATACTTAGCCTTGATGACCTGAGCGGCGCCGCCCTTGCGGATAAGAATCCAAGCCTTGTTGCCGAAAGGCGTCGAAGTGTACTGACCACCAGCCTTACCGCACTCAATCTCGGTAGTTTTAGTGCCGTCATAGCTGGCAAGCTCCGAGTTAAGAGAGTTGAAGTCTACGTTGCGAGAAACTAAAACAGGAATGACATCAGAAATCTCGCTCTGGACATTCTGCGTGACAAGCCAAGCGACATTCTTCTTCTCAAGCTGATTGTTCGACATGCCGGGAACACCGCCGCCGGAAAGCGTGCTGATATCGACATCTACGAACGCCTTGCGGTTCTGGGCCTCGGTTTCGAGGTCAAAGAGATATTTAAAGAAGTCGGTCGAACTCGTAGCGCCGATAACCTTCTTATCTTCATCGTCAAGTCCGTCGGTATCCTGCTGAGGCCAAACAGCCTGAAGGCCCGCGCCTTCACGATCAGTATTGGTCTGAGTGATGGCAACAAAAAGATTGCGGCCGCGCATTGACATGGCGGAAGTGTTCGCAGAAAGCATAGCCGAAGAAATGGCCGGGAAGAGAGCGCCCATCAAAATACCGAGAATACCGATAACGACGAGAAGCTCAACGAGCGTAAAACCTTTATTTTTTTTGTTCATAGTTAATCTACCTTTTGTATGGTTTTGTATATGTATATTATCGCACAGTTTTCATTTCTGCGCAAGTGCCTTTTTTAGATACGGCAAATAAGCCTTTGTGTACGTAAAAAGCGTTATGATTGTAATTAGAATCATAAACCCTTCAAAGACGAAGCAGCTCATAAGCCACGGAAAATCCCATGATTGCGGCACCATCGCGTGAAACGCAAGATACATATAAGTCCAGCCGGCGCACGGAAACGAAAGAGCTGTTCGCACCTTGCCGAGATACATCGCCGCGACATCCGCCCCGTACATCGCCCCCACGCTGCGGATGAATGTAACCCACATGTCACGGGAGAGATAAAGGATCGTAAAGGCGAGCATCACCATGGCGTGTACATCCGACTGCCCTTGGCGCGCAATCTGCCAAATGAGAGATGGGAACGTTACTACATAGAAGATCTTATCCATCAGAGGATCGGCCATCTTGCCCAAAGTGGAAACGACCTTCCAGCGTCTGGCGAGCATACCGTCAAATAGATCGGTTATCCCCGAAAGGAACATAGCGACGATCGCCCCAAAACCGAGCCAGAACCCGCCGCGATATTCTTGCGCCACGGCAAAAGCGAGCCACGCAAGCACAAGCGGCACACGCAGAAACGTCAATACATTGACTATCGCCGACTGAGCACTCACAACTCGCTAAGCCCCTCTGCAACAACATCCTGCATAACGCCAAGAGCTTCTTGAAGACGAAGAAGTCTTTCTTTAAGAGCTCTAACGCGAAGCTCCGATTTCTGGTAATTGCGGCGCGTTGCAAAAAGCTGTTTTAAAATCTCTCCGGGATCAAGATCGAGATCGTTAAGCTGCATTCCATCAGGAATCGGAACTAAAACCCCTTCCCCGCATTGGCTGCAATTGATCTGCAAACCCGCTCCGCGATAGTCGATGACGAGGTTTTTTCCGCAATGGGGACAGTCAAAGACTATATCCGTATCGCGGATTTCAACATCGTCTGCAAGTTGAGTGTCAACAGCCTCGTCAGACACATTCTCATTATGCAACGTTTCATCAAACATAAATTTGTATCTCCCTATGTGTCAATTATTATACACTAATGCGTCCGACTTGACAACTCCATGGTCTTAGAGCTTACGAATTTCTCCATCCATCTTGAGAGACGATCTGCGCCGTCTCGTCTTCATTGCTGGCGATAACGGGCTTCAGTGTCCGGCAACCTATCAGAGCGAGTTTCTCGACAAGCATCTTGTACTGTGCTTCATCCCCGTATGTCCCGACGATTGTGCCGCCCGAGCCCGCGAACTTAGCAGAGGCTCCGACCTCTCTTGCCGCCATAACCATCCTGCGGTTCTCTTCTGCGACATTGAAGATCTTATCTCTAAGATCAAAATTCGCATTGATCAATCCCGCAATCTCATCGAATCGCCCAGACACAAGCGCATCACGGCCCTTTTGGGCGATATCGGCAAATTCGCTCATGGCGCCGATCACATCGCGGTCGTTATTCTGAAAACGCTGCTTGACCTTCTTGTGCGCCTTTCCGCTCTCTTCTGCCCTATTAGGATCATAGGCTATATAGAGATTTTTCAAAAGGCCTGCATCTAATCTCTCATACCTGCCGTGTCCTGTCGCCTCGACGAGCTCGCGGTTGAAATCCATAAAGGTAAGCCCGTTATATATCTGCGCAACACGATCCTGCAGGCCGCAGGCTATTCCGAGCTCATCCCTTTCTGCCTCCATGCAGATTGTCGGGGCAATCTCAAGCGGAATGGTGACATTGTAAAATTTCTGAAGCGCTTTTAACATCGCCGAACATATCGCGCTTGAGCCGCTCATCCCGACAAGGCGCGGAATGTTTATCTTGTATTCAACGGTGAAATTGCGCTTTTCGATTTCGATGCCTTTTTCAAAGCAATACTCAAAAAATAATTTCGCCACAGCCTTGAGCATTCTTATTCCGCCGTAATAGCCGTAGAGTCTTAAATCCCTGACCAAAGCCTCGGGAGACTCGAAAGTCGCGTCATCGACCTCGCCCGGAACAAAACGAAGCCGATTGCTCTCGGACATTTTCAGATCAACGCAAAATTCGGTAAATGAAAAACTTATGGTCTTGCCGAAATATCCATCCGACGGATTGCCGAGAAAGCCGGCGCGAGCGAAGCTGCGTGTGTTAACCGTTAACATTCATCGCCTCCAATGTTTTGAAATATCCTTTGGGATTGCCGATATCATGTCGCTTTCCGGGGTAGACATACCCAAGAACCTTCTTTTTCTCAAGAAGCCTTCTGATCGCATCGGTCAACTGAATCTCTCCTCCGTAGCCCGTCTTCTGATCGGCCAGAAGCTTAAAAATCTGCGGATCGAGCAGATACCTCCCCGCAACAGCCATGTCGCTTGGGGCTTCTTCAACGGAAGGCTTTTCCACTATATCCGTTATTTGCGGCGCTTTACTATCAGAATCGTCAAGCTTTACAATTCCATAGCGCGACACCATTTCCTCCGGCACACGCTCAAGGCCTATCACTCCCGCGCCATTGTTCGCCTTTGACATCGCGACCATCTCGCTAGACGCCTGACATCCCGACACTAGCGCATCTCCAAGAAGAACAAGAACGCACTCTTTCTCATCACGAAACCTTTCGGCCGCGCAAAAAACGGCATGACCGAGCCCCTTCTGCTCCGTTTGCAACTCAAACGAAATTGACGGATCGTCCTTAAAGTATTCGCGGATAAGTTCTTTTCCGGGAGAAATAACGATGACGATCTCCTCGGCCCCGGCGGCCTTCGCCTCCTCGACTATAAGCTCAAGAGCCGGCTTCGCCCCGATAGGCAACATTTCTTTAGGTATCACTCTTGTAACAGGCAAAAACCTGCTTCCGAGTCCTGCCGCTGGAATTAACGCTTTCATATTCTTGAATTATACCATAACAGCCACGCCTTCAGCGAAGCAGATATCCGAACCCGTAGGATATAAGCGCGACAAGAGTTGAGATCCCCGCCATAACGAAAAACCCTCTGCGGAAAGAAGTTTCTCTCGCGACGCTTAAATAAAAATTGAAAAAGGCGATAATACCGAAAGCGAGCAGAAGCATTACTGCAAGCGCGATGGTGGCGCTTGCGAAAAACGCATATGGCGCTACAAGAATAAATACCGTAAGCACGTACGCCGCGCCCGTATAGATAGCTGTTTTTACCGCGCCTGAAGAATCATCCTCATCGGCGTCAGATGTATTGCCTGCCTGCTCATCGGCTCTCGCGGAAAGAAAAGCGGAGGCCGCCATCGACATAGAAGCCGCAAGCCCCGTGATAAGGCCGAGCTTTGCGATTCTAACCGGATTTCCAATTGCAAACGTAAAACCGGCAAGAGCGCCAGTGAGCTCAACGAGAGCATCATTAAGGCCAAGAACTATCGCTCCCATGTTTTTCAGGCGCTCATCATCGAGCATACCGATAAGTTCACTTTCATGGCGCTCCTCATCATGGGCTATCGCCGCAATCTGCGGATAAGACTCAGTCACTTCGCGATATGTATCCGCCGCCGAATCCTCGCCCCTTTCCATAAGTTTCAGAACGAAGGTAAGCCCAAAAACTTTTGCGCAAAGAACAATCCACGCAACCTTCAGACGGTTAGGCTCGCCTTTGCACTGAAGAATTGAGCCTATCACCCGCGCGTGCGACGCCTCATCCGCGCTTATCGCAAGAAGTATCTCACGATTCTTCGGATTTTTCTCTATCGACGCCAGCTTTGAATAGACGGCCGACTCCGTAAGTTCATTGCGCAATTGCGAGCGCAGTATATCAATATGCTTCTCGTTATTCATGTTTTCCACTCTTTCAGTTGCCTCGTGCCCAATCACCAAATCCTTCAGCTATCGCCCGAGCCATTTTTTTGCGCCACGACAAATCCAAGGCGGCCTCCTCGCCTTCAGGGGAAGTCATGAAATCCGCCTCGATCAGACAGCTTGGTATCTGAGGATTGCGAATAACCGCAAAATTCGCTTTTATTACGCCGCTATTGCTCAATGCCGGCGAACAGGCTTTAACCATTTTCGCATTGACAGATTTAGCGAGTTTTACGCCTATATCATTCCAAGCATATACCGCCATATATCGAATATCTCTTGGGTTGCGGTTTATGGCGGGCGCGTTGTAATGAATGGAAATGAACGCGTCAGCCTTGACATCGTGGGCTATTTTAGGTCTATCGTAAAGACCTACTGAAACATCGTTTGTGCGGGTCATCACCACATTATAGCCAAGTGTTTCAAGAGCGAGCGCAACCTCCTTTGAAAGCTTAAGGTTAAAATCTTTCTCCTTTAGGGCATGAGGAGACAAAGCTCCGCTGTCAGATCCGCCGTGGCCCGGATCTATGACGACGACGATCTCGGAAGGCGCCTTGTTGGTAGGCATCTCCTGCGCGGCGTCCGAAGCGTACGGAAGCTTTTTAAACTGCCTGACCTTTGCGGGAGCGGTCGAAGCCAAAGTTTTTTTTGGTTCTGCGACATAAAACACATGGTTGCTACCAGCCACATCTATAATATTCGTGCCGCTTTTGACATTTACCAGCGTAGCCCACGCGCCCGTTCTGTAAACAGGAACGTCCTGTCCGCCAACGACAATATTCGTAACACCCCTGTCAACAGCTCCTATCATATAACATGAATCCACGCACGGCAGACGTGCCCCCGCGCGCGGATATGCTATTGTAAGGGATAGAAGAAGCGCTGCTATCATTCAGCGGAAAAACGATATTCCGTACGGCTGCGGAAAGTTTCTCCCGGACGAAGAATCGTCGAGGGGAAGTCGGGACGATTCGGCGAATCGGGCGCATGCTGAGTCTCAAGCGCCATGCCCTGAAGCGGAAGATACTTACTTCCCGCTCTCTTGGCCGGCAAATTCAAATCCGCCGTCATATTCTGAGCGCCATACATCTGCATACACGGCTCAGTCGTCCAAATTTCCATCTTGCGCCCAGAAGCCGGGTCTTTCATGATGCAGGCGATCTTAAGTTCGCCAGTCTTTCCGCGAAGGAAGAAATTATGATCGAACCAGCTGTCCATCGGCTTGGTTGTCTCGTCCGCGAGCATCGCCTTTTGCTTATCTCCGATTCTGCACATCTGGGTGAAATCAAACGGCGTCCCCTTTACAGGCAGATTCTTTACAGGAATCAACCCTGCCGTCACCTGCGTATACTGATCGGCAAAAATCTGAAGTTCCTGATTGAGGATATTGCCGCTATCTTCACCGGCCATGTTCCAGTAACCGTGATGGGTCGGGTTGATTATGGTGGGCTTGTCGGTTACGGCCTCGTATGAAACGACAAGCGTGTTTTTGGGCGAAACCACATACGTGACCTTGCATGTGACGCACCCAGGAAAATTCATATCTCCGTCGGGCGAGACCAAAGTAAGTTCAAGGCCTCTGCCTTCACGCGAAAAGTAAGGCTTAACGTCCCAGATTTTCGAGTCCCAGCCGAGAGGTCCGCCGTGAAGATTGCAGTTTCTCGGACCTTTCTTCTCGTTCAGCTCAAGCTGATACGCCTTACCGTCGATGGAGAACTTGCCGTCAGCGATACGATTGCCATATCGCCCGATGAGAGTACCCATTGAAAAACCGTTCTTCTCATATTCACCCGCGGTATTCCAGCCAAGCGCGACATCGGCGAAATTGCCAAAACGGTCCGGAGCGAGAACTCTTACGATTCTCCCGCCGTAGTCAGATACGTCAACACGAAGTCCGCCCACTCCCTGAATCGTGTAGAGCTTTGTCTGGCGGCCGTCGGAGAGCTTGCCGAAGTCTTTGACAAGCTTCGCGCTCATCGGTTTTGAGTATCGCATCGCCTGGCGCGTTTTCTGCGCATTGCGACGCTGAATCATTCTTTCGCGCGCCTGTTTGCGGTCAAGCCGCTCAGCGGGCTTTTCACCGGTCTGCTCGGCAAAGACGAGCGCGGAAATCATAACACAACTTAGGGCTACGAGTTTTTTCATTTTCATTTCCTTTATTTTACGGCAAGCATCGAATCTATCGAACGCTTGGCTTTTCTTGAAATTTCTTCATCTACGACGACTTCATGGCGCATATACAAAAGAGCATCCCGCACATTCTCAAGCGTGGCTTTTTTCATATCGCAGCACTCAAGTTCCCCGACGGCGATAAATTCTTTGTCGGGATTCTCTTTCTTTAACCTGTGCAAAATCCCTTTTTCCGTGGCGACAAGAATCTTCTTGGCGGCCACCTCTTTCGCGCGCGCACACATTCCGCCTGTCGAAAGACATTCATCCGCCGCTTTGCGGACCCCCTCGTTGCACTCCGGGTGCGCAAACACAACGGCTCCGGGGTTTGCCCTTCGGGAGGCTTCAACCTCCTCCGCCTTAAGCGCGGCATGTATGGGGCAGCAGCCTTTCCAACACTCATACTTTTCGCCAAGCTTTTCGGCTACGTAAGATCCAAGATGCATATCAGGGACGAAAAGAATCTTTTCGCCTTTCATCGTGGAAAGAATCTTCTCGGCATTGCCGCTCGTAACGGAAATATCGCATTCCGCCTTTACTTCAGCCGTGGAGTTGACGTAGCAAACGACCTTCGCGCCAGGATGCTCGGCTTTGAAGAGGCGCAGCTCCTGGGCGGTTATCATATCCGCCATCGGGCAGCCTGCGCTGGGATCGGGTATAAGCACCTTCTTTGAAGGGTTTAAAATCTTCGCCGTCTCGGCCATAAAATAAACGCCGCAAAAAACGATCACGGGCGATTCTATCTCCGTAGCCTTGCGCGCAAGCTCAAGAGAATCTCCCGTGAAATCCGCGATATCCTGAACTTCAGGGCGAGAATAGTTATGCGCCAGAATGACGGCCGAGCGCTCGCGCTTTAACTTTTCTATTTCATCTACGATCATACGCAACATTATATCAAATTTATGCAAACTCGACGGCTTTTGTCATGTCGGGCTTAACGAAAAGCATTTCGCCAGGTCTAAATTCCGCAAACCCAGCACATCTGACTGACGCATGAAAACCGTGGCAAACAATATGCACCAGCGTTTCACTGCCAAGCGGCTCAACGAAATCAACTACCGCCTCAACGTCTCCCGGCAGAGCTTCGTCGGCCCTAACGAGCTTAAGATCCTCAGGCCTTACCCCGATCATAGTCCTGCCGAGCATGCCGGGCGGAAAAAGGTTCATGGCGGGAGTGCCTATAAAGCCCGCCACAAAGGGATTCGCGGGTCTACGATAGACTTCCAAAGGGGGAGCTACCTGTTGAATACGCCCTTCGTTCATCACAACGATACGCTCGCCCATGGTCATCGCCTCCGTCTGATCGTGCGTAACATAGATGATCGTCGACTTAAGCCGCTGATGGAGATGGATTATTTCAGAGCGCATCTCAACACGCATCTTGGCGTCAAGATTCGAAAGAGGCTCATCAAAAAGAAATACGGCAGGCTCTCTTACGATTGCTCTACCCAACGCGACGCGCTGGCGCTGCCCGCCAGAAAGAGCTTTCGGCAGCCTCTTCAGATAATCGGTAAGCCCAAGTGTTTCAGCGGCGTCCTTGACGCGCCGGGCAATCTCCGATTTGGCTACTCCTCTCAGCTTTAGAGCAAACGACATATTCTCTTCAACGCTCATGTGCGGATAAAGCGCGTAGTTCTGAAAAACCATCGCAATATCCCGATCTTTGGGAGCTAAGAAGGTAACGTCTTTGCCGCCGATGGAAATCTTGCCAGATGTCGGAATCTCAAGACCGGCAACCATGCGCAGCGTCGTTGACTTGCCGCAGCCCGATGGACCTACCAAAACGAGAAACTCCCCGTCTGGAACACTAAGCGAAAAGTTCTCAACTGCAGGGCGGTCCCCTTTTGAATAAACCTTTTCGACATTTTCAAATTCAACCGAAGCCATAAAGCACCTGTCAATCAATGCGCTCCAAAATCAAATCCGCGGCCGCCGGAGCCTGAGAGGAGACCGTAAACGCCTTATACAGCTCTGCAGCCGCGTGCTCAAGACCGTTGGGATCGCCCGACTTCTGCAGCGTCGCGAGCGCCGTGCCGACGGAAACCTTATCGCCTCGCATAACATCAAGAGTAACTCCCGCAAGAGGGTCTATCGCGTCCGTCTGCCTTTGCCGCCCAGCTCCAAGCTCGAGCGCCGCACGGGCAACCTTTTCCGCGTCGATGCCGCTTACATAACCCGAGCGCATCGATTGTATGCGAAAACGGAAAACAGGCTTTTCTAAAAGCGCCAAAAAGCTGTCGAGACTTCCGCCATGCGCAGAAACCATGGCTTCAAATCTGGCAAAGGCCGACATATCAGAAAGTCTATCCTCACATTCGGCACGAGCCTGTTCAAGCGCAATGCCCTTTGACAGCGAAACCATGAGAGCTGCCAGCTCGAGAGAAAGATCGGCAACAAGTTTTAGCAGAGGATCTTTAGAACCCTTGAGAATCTGTATTGCCTCTGCGACTTCATTTGCATTTCCGACGGCTCGCCCGAGAGGAGTCGACATGTCCGTAACAAGCGCGGCGGCTCTGCGCCCCGAAGCCTTAGCTCCGGCGACGAGACTCATTGCAAGTTCCACGGCCTGCTCGCGACTCTTCATGAAAGCGCCCGAACCGCACTTCACATCGAAAATAAGCGCACCTGCACCCTCAGCGAGTTTCTTCGACAGAATTGAAGAAGTGATAAGGGCAATAGACGCGACCGTACCTGTGACATCGCGCAGCGCATATAGCTTTTTATCGGCAGGCGTAATTTCATCCGTCTGCACGGTCATCGACACTCCGCAGGAGCGCACGACTCGGTCAAAATCTTCCAAGCTAAGCGAAGCGTTATATCCGGGAATCGTCTCAAGTTTATCCGCCGTCCCCCCCGTAAGCCCCAAACCTCTGCCTGTCAACGAAGGGACAAAAACTCCGCACGCCGCGACAAGAGGCTGTATGACAAGCGAAAGCTTGTCGCCCACCCCACCGGTAGAGTGCTTATCAGCGGTCAAAAGGCCGTCCCACGAAAGGACTCTGCCCGAGTTCATCATCGCCTCTGTAAGATCGGCCGTCTCTCTTTCGGTCATTCCGCGACAGCATATAGCCATCGCCAAAGCGCTCATTTGATAATCTGGAATTTCGCCTTTTGTAAAGCCTTCGACAAACTCCCGGATTTCAGCCGAGCCAAGCGAGCGGCCCTCACGCTTCTTGTCAATAATAATCTTCGCTATCATCGCACACCCCCTTCGCGAGGTTTTCGCCAATATGAAAGATACTCGACATTACCCATCTCTCGACCGAGAATCGGCGAGACATCAAGCCCCAAAAGCTCAAGAGAAAGCTCTTCTTTAGCGAACGCGACTATCTGATCTCTTGCTTGCGTGCGAAGAGCCTCATCGCGCACAAGCCCTCCAGGAGCGTTGCCTTTTCCCACTTCAAACTGAGGCTTTATAAGAGCTACTATCTCACCACCCGGCAGGAGAACGCGATCAATGGCGGGCAGTATGAGCTTGAGCGAAATGAAAGATACGTCTGTAACTGCCAGTTCCGGCGCATACGGAATATCCGAAGGCGTCATGTATCTGGCGTTGAACTGCTCGCGCACCCAGACGCGCGGATCAGTCCTAAGTTTATACGCCAGCTGATTGGTCCCCACATCGACGGCCATCACCGTTTTTGCTCCATGCTGCAAAAGACAATCGGTAAAGCCCCCTGTTGAAGAGCCGACATCGATACAGATTTTGTCTTGAGCCGAAAGCGACGGAAATTTCTCAAACGCCCCTTCGAGCTTTTCTCCTCCGCGAGAGACGAATCTGGCTGGCTCTTCGATTTCAACAACAGCATCATCATCGATAAGCCTCGACGCCTTGCGCTCCACCTGGCCCGATACGCGCACCTTGCCTTCCAACACAAGCGCCTGCGCCAGTGTGCGTGAGGCGACGAGCTGACGCTCGACCATAGTTATATCAAGGCGCTTTTTCACTTTACATCACTTAAGTATTCGATTTTTCTGATTTCGTCTTTGCTGAAGCTGCGCGTGATACCGAGTTTAACTTCGATTACAATACCGTTAACGCCGCTGGAGACAAACACTCCCTCATGTGTACCTCGTGTGGTAACCACTCTCACGTTCGGAACGAAAATACGTTTAAGTCCGACCCTACACCTTGTTGTAGATTCACGATTGACTTTCGGATGAAGAACCCTTTCGGCATAACCTTCTTTACGGACAATAAGAACATGCTCGCCCTCCGAAACATTTTCTATGGCCATGACATCGCTGAAGACGGCGTTTTTGTCGCGCGATTTCGTCTTACCCATAATGCGCCCATCTAAAACTACCTGCGCATCAACGGGATTTGTGCGCACCTCAAGGCGCCCCATGATGTTTGACAGCTTAAACTCAACGCGTGCGGACGAGCCGTTTTCTATCAGGACCGTTTTCGTCATCGCGGCATATCCGTCATATTCCGCCCTTACGCAGTATTGCCCCGCTTTAAGATCCTGAATGGTGATCGGTCCCTTCCCGTGCGCCTCGTCATCAATGTAAAAACGCGCACCTTCCGGCTGGGATGTAAGATGAAGCGTCCCCGGCTGACCTTGAAGCGCGACCGACAGCACCTGCTTGTCGCCGGCGTTTATCGCAAGCTCCCGGATTTCGTCGCGAAAACCTTCTTTGCTGAGTTTAACCGTCGCGCGCCCCTTTGGCACATCGTTGACCACAAGCGGCGTAAGCCCGCGGACGATGCCATTTACAGTAACCTCTGCGCCGACAGGTTCGGAGCGCACATCTATGCGCCCTGAAGAAAGGACAAGCTTAACGTCTTTCACAACTGGAACGCGGCCGTTGAACTTCACCGAAAAAGACTGATCGAGATAACCGGCCTTACGAAGCCTTACTGTATAGGAGTTTTTCGCGGCAAGATTTGTTATAAGTCTTGGAGTCGTACCTACCGACTGTCCATCTATGCGGATATCGCAGCCTTCAGGCTCGGACTTAACCAGCAAAATTCCCTTTATCTCTTCCAGTACTTCGTGCTTCTCAATCAAAGGAGCCTCGTCCATCCTGAAATAGCGGTCAACTTCGCGATAACCCGCCAAACGGAATTTAAGGTGATGACGCCCAGGCTTTAAATCATACATGACAAGAGGTGTTACCCCCCTATCCTGACCGTCGATAATCACGCTCGCTCCGGACGGCTGGCTTGTCACGCTTACGCGAACGGGCATGGATTCCTGCGCAAAAACGGCTGAAAAGAGAAACAGCGCCAGAATCGTCAAAACTCTACTCATCTCTTACCCCCTTTCGTCATACGGCGTTCAACATCTATTAGCTTAGCGGCCGCCTCGCGGTTTCGCTCATCGGCTCTGTCCGGAACCATCTCCATCAGGACCTTAAGCTCTTTCTGAGCCTCGGACCACTGTCCAAGATTGATGGCTCTGTCCGCAAGAAAACGCTGGTTGTTATAGCGCGTCTCATGCTCTTTTTTCGACTGATCGAGCCCTTCTCTGGCCTCCGCCGCAAAATCGGGCTTTGGATTAATCGTCTCAAGATAAAAGAACGCCTCATTGTAAGCGTCGATCGATTGAGACAGATTGCCGTAATTGACGTCGCGATCTTCCCACTTGAGCTTACCCAGAGCAATCTTTTCTTTCGCCAGTTCAATCAACTTATCGCGCGAATACTGTATGGCCCAAACGCCAAGTTCGTTCTTGGTGAACGCTTCAAGCTTCTCGCGAATCTGCCTGAAGAGTTCCGGCTCCTGCGTATTTTCTATTCTAACCTGACGCACGCGTGAAGAATACACGACCTTGAGATTCCAGCTTTCAAGTTTTGGCGGCTCAGAATCGGGCCCAGCGTATTCGCGGTCGATATTGCGCATCTGCGAAAAGGCGAGAATCTCATTAAGCCTCTTAAGAGAGCGCTCATCGAGAGGACGACTCTTTGAGACATGGCGATCTTCGTTTGGAACGTCATCTATTTTAACGTGCAGTACTCCATCGCCGCTGAGTTTGAGCTCGTAACGGAATATCCCGTTGGAATCGGCCTCCACCTTTTCGTAATAGAACTCTTTGACCACGCTATCGACTTCCGTCGCCGCCACGGGCTGAGGAGCACTAGAGGGCTCTTCTGCCTGCGGCATCAAAAAACAAAGCGCCGCCGCGACAACGCACGCTAAAGCAACCGCCCAGATAACATAAGAAAAAATGCCACGCTTTTTCGCAGGTTTCTCTTTGTTCGCATCTGTCGGCGTTACTGTCGAATGCGAGACGCTAAGCCCGAGATCGACAGACGATATTTCATCGCCGCCCACCGGTTTTATGTCATCGGCAGAGAGAACCTTTATCCTTGTTGTTCCCGCCTCGATAATGTCACCCGCCGAAAGAAGAACGCTATCTGCTCCAAGCGAAACACCGTTAAGAATCGTTCCGTTCGCACTGGCCAAATCCGTCAGGCGCACATCCCCGTTGTACTCCTCAAAAAAACAGTGGTTGCGGGAAAGCTCCTCGTCAGGAATGTGCACATCATTAGACGAAGATCTTCCGAAGCGAAGCCCTCCTTGCGGAATCTCAAAACGTTTTCCAGCCAGCTGCCCTGTCTCGATATGAAGTATAAGTTTAGCTGCCATTACCAATTTCCTTTCAATGCCTGACTTAAGACAGGCCCAAGCAAAATTATAAACACAGACGGAAATATGCAAAGAAGAAGCGGCCCGAGCATCTTAACAGGCGCTTCAGCGGCCAATTTCTCGGCTCTATCAAACCTGCGGGAGCGCAGCTGCTCCGACTGGATGCGAAGTATCGCGCCGATTGATACGCCCAGCTCGTCGGCCTGAATCAAAGCAAACGCTACAGCCTTAAGATCGCTCTGCTTTACTCGAAGAGCCATATTCCTCAAAGCCTCCTTGCGCGAAGAGCCCACCTGAATTTCTTTTGTCATCCGAAGAAGTTCCTCGTTCAGAGGATCTAAGCGGCGGGATTTGCAGTTGCGCTGCAATGCGCTGATAAAATCCATACCGGCCTCAACGGAAAGAGTCAGAAGATCAAGGACAAACGGCAAGGCCTTCATTATCGACATGTGCCTGCGCTTAACCACGTTATAAAGCCAAAGCTTCGGCGGCAACCACAAGAGCATCAGCTGAAGAGAAACAAACTCTTCGGCGCTTATAAGGCCCTCAAATCCTCCCTGAATCAGCAGCGTTTGCGCGTCAGCGACAGGCTTGGCGAATATACTTCTGCGGATAAGCGGATAGAAATTATGCGCAAGAGGCAGCAGCAACTTGAACAATAAAGGTATCGAGCGCTCTTGTCTGCGACCGTCAGCGAGAGTGACATACGTCACTTCACCGGCAACTGAGGCGGCATACCATGCGAAGGCTGCCGCCGCCGCGCCCCACGCGACCATCATACAAAAACCAAGTATATCCATAGCCGCAAAACCCTATTTATATTTTCAAGTTACTTGAGTTCCGCCAAAAGCGCAATCAAGCGGAGAGACGACTCCACCCGACTGACCAGGCTCTCCCGCGAAGAGTATCATCCCTTCAGAAACTCCGACCGACATTTTGCGCGGAGCGAGATTGGCGACGAACACGACCTCCTTGCCGACAAGATCCTGAGGCTGCGGGTATGCCTGACGAATGCCGGAGAAAATAGTACGCTTGCCAAGAGCGCCTGCATCAAGAACAAACTTAAGAAGCTTTGAACTCTTGGGTACAATCTCGCAGCTTTCAACTACTCCAACTCTAAGATCAAGCTTCTCGAAATCGGGAAAGGCAATCTCCGCCTTAAGAGGCTCAACCTCCCTCTTCTCTATTCCCTCTTCCCTCTTCCCTATTCCCTCATTCCCCTTATTCTTGCTCGCCCGTGACTCGTGACTCACCTCGCCAGACTCACCAGGTCTAACCTTCGCCGCCTCAACCATCGCCTCAACTTGCTTTATGTCGATACGGCTTGCGAGATACTCATATTCTCCAAGCGCGCAATTCTCCTTCGCCTCTTTTGAACTTTGCCACGACCACTCGTTCTCGCCAAAAAGTTTCATAGCCTTCTTGGCGTATTCGGGGAGTATGGGGCTTAAATAGATGGCGATGATGCGAAAAGCGTTGAGCGCAGAAGTAAGAGCCGTACGGGTTATCTCTTCATCCGTCTTGATGCTCTTCCACGGCTCGCGCTTATCGAAGTATTCATTCGCAGCGTCAGCAAGACGGCAGATTTCAACAACAGCCTGATTAAACTTTCGATCTTCATAGTGCTTGGCTATTGTTTCGCCTGCATCAATACACTTCTGAACAAGACCTCTACCATCCTCGTCCATCGAACCCAACTTTCCGCCAAGCTTCTTCTGAAGCATTTGCGAAGCGCGCGAAGCGATATTGGTAATCTTGCCGACAAGATCGGAATTCACCCTCTGGACGAAATCGGAAAGATTAAGATCCATATCATCTGTCGTACCGCCAAGCTTCGCCGCATAATAATACCTGAGCGCCTCCGGCGGGAGGTTATCTAAATATGTACGGGCGGAAACGAACGTTCCCTTCGACTTGGACATCTTTTCGCCATTGACCGTAAGAAAACCATGCACGAAAACTTTCGTCGGCCCCTTAAAGCCGGCGGCATTAAGCATCCCCGGCCAGAAGAGACAGTGGAAGCGAATAATATCCTTGCCGATGAAGTGATAAAGCTCAACTTCAGGGTCGTTCCACATCTCAAACTTGCCGGCGTTCTTAAGACTTGCGATATAGCCTACGGGCGCGTCCACCCAAACATAAAAATATTTGTCTTTAAACCCGGGTATCTCAAAACCGAAGTAAGGTGCGTCACGCGAAATGCACCATCCGCGCAAAGGCTCTTTGAACCACTCAAGAAGCTTGTTCGAAACATCGCTCGTCGTATGATCGGGTATCCACTTCTCAAGATAGTCGTGCTGAGGCTCAAGCTCGTAATACAGATGTTCCGAATCTTTAACTACCGGTGACGAGCCACATGTCGTGCACTTGGGGCTGCCAAGTTCCTCCGCAGCATACGTAGAGCCGCATTTGTCGCAACTGTCACCATACTGACCTTCAGCTCCGCACTTGGGACAGACCCCTTTCACAAATCGATCCGGCAGGAACATCTTACATTTTTCACAGTAAAGCTGCGGTGTTGTCTTGCGGGTGATGTAGCCTTTCGCCTCCGCGGCCTTGTATATCTCTTCACTCAAGGCCTTATTTTCAGGAGAGTTTGTCGTATAATAATTGTCAAACTTAATCTGAAAATCCGTAAAATCCTTCAAGTGCTGCGTATGGCTGCGCGCAATGAGCTCTTCAGGGGTAATCCCTTCTTTGCGGGCACGGATCATGATAGGCGTTCCATGTGTATCGTCAGCGCAGACATAAACACATTCATTGCCGCGCATCTTTTGGAAGCGAACCCAAAAATCGGTTTGAATATACTCAACCAAATGCCCTATATGAATATCACCGTTTGCATACGGCAAAGCACTTGTAACGACTATTTTTCTCTTCTTCTCCATAGTGTGCTTATTATACCAAAATAGACGCAGACATAGCAAAACAAACCGGGGCCGGGGCTCAGGCGAATTAACTGACTTACACAAACGACAGACAAAAAAACGGGGACGAACAAAATGTCGTCCCCGTTTTTATCCTTTAGCAAGGCCTTTTATTACATCATGCCGCCCATGTCAGGTGCGCCGCCATGACCGCCGCAACCGCAAGATTCCTTCTTCTCGGGAAGATCGGTGACCATGCAGTCGGTCGTAAGCAGGAGTCCCGCGATGGAAGCCGCGTTCTGGAGAGCGGAGCGCGTAACCTTAGCAGGATCGACGACACCGGCCTTGAGAAGGTCGCAGTACTCACCCGTGCGGACGTTGTAGCCGTTCGTACCGGTCGCCTTCTTGACGTTGGCGATAACGAGAGCCGCTTCCTGTCCGGCGTTGTTGACGAGCTTGCGAAGAGGAGCTTCGATAGCGCGGCAGATAATCGCAGCGCCGACCTTCTCGTCACCCTCAAGCTTAAGAGCTTCAATCGCCTTCTGAGCGCGCAAGTAAGCTACGCCGCCGCCAGGAACAATGCCCTCTTCAACAGCAGCGCGCGTCGCATGAAGAGCATCGTCAACGCGATCCTTCTTCTCCTTCATCGCGGCCTCGGTAGCAGCGCCTACCTTGATGAGCGCAACACCGCCGGCGAGCTTCGCAAGACGCTCCTGGAGTTTCTCGCGATCGTAGTCTGAAGTCGTCTCTTCAATCTGCTTCTTGATGAGCTCAACGCGAGCTTTGATGTCAGCACCCTTGCCGAGACCTTCAACGATGGTTGTGTTGTCCTTGTCGACGACAACCTTCTTCGCACGGCCGAGATCGGTGAGCTGAACGTTCTCGAGCTTAACGCCGATGTCCTCGCTGATAAGGCGACCACCCGTAAGAATGGCGATATCTTCGAGAATTGCCTTGCGGCGATCACCGAAACCGGGAGCCTTGACGGCGCAAACCTGGAACGTACCGCGGAGCTTGTTGACGACGAGCGTCGCGAGAGCTTCGCCCTCGACATCCTCGGCGATGATCATGAGAGGACGGCCGGACTTGGCAACGTTCTGAAGAAGAGGAAGCATGTCCTGAAGATTCGTGATCTTCTTCTCGAAAAGGAGAATAAAGGGATTCTCAAGCTCGCACTCCATATTTTCAGGAGAAGTGACAAAATAAGGCGAGAGATAACCCTTGTCGAACTGCATACCCTCAACAACATCGAGCGTGGACTCAAGAGTCTTAGCTTCTTCAACGGTGATGGTGCCTTCCTTGCCGACCTTATCCATCGCATCGGAAATCATCTGACCGATTTCGGTATCGCCATTTGCGGAGATCGTCGCAACCTGCGCGATTTCATCAGCGCTCTTGACCTTCTTCGCAAGCTTGGCGATAGACTCGGTAACGGCAGCCGTAGCCTTGTCGATACCGGACTTAAGAGCCATTGCGTTAGCGCCTGCGGTAAGATTCTTAAGACCTTCGCGGTAAATGGCCTCTGCGAGCAAAGTCGCGGTTGTCGTTCCGTCACCGGCGACATCGTTCGTCTTGGAAGCAACTTCCTTAACCATCTGTGCGCCCATATTCTCAAAAGGATCGGGAAGCTCAATCTCCTTGGCGACGGTTACGCCGTCCTTGGTGATCTGAGGTGAGCCGAACTTCTTGTCGAGAATAACATTGCGGCCGGAAGGTCCGAGCGTAGATGTAACGGCACTTGAGAGTTTCTCAACGCCGGCGAGAATTTTCTGACGCGCCTCGGCGTCAAACTTAATCTGCTTAGCCATGATAGTTTCCTTATTAATGTTAGAATGTTAGAATGCTAGAATGTTGGAGTGTTAGAGTGTTAGAATGTTGGAATGTTAGAATGGGGGAATGCAAATAAGGTAAATCTCCTTTTCATTCTAACATTAAAACATTAAACTCTTATTTTTCAACAACTCCGAGAAGATCTTCTTCGCGAACGAGCTGAAGCTTCTTGTCACCAAGCTTGACTTCAGTGCCGCCGTATTTAGGAAGAAGCACCGTGTCGCCAGATTTGACATCAAACGCGATTTCCTTGCCGTCCTTGTCAAGCTTCTTGCCGACAGCGATCACCTTGCCCTGCATGGGTTTTTCCTTGGCAGAATCAGGAATAATAATTCCACCAACGGTCTGTTCTTTCTCTTCGATTGGTTCAACAAGAACGCGATCACCTAGAGGTCTGATTTTCATGTTTGTTTCTCCTTTGTATGTTTGAAATTTTAGTTGGAGTTTAGAGTTCGAGTTGGAGTTTGGAGTTGGAGAGTAGAATTTCTTTCCCCTAACTCCTAACCCCTAACTCCTAACTTACTTCATCGTAAAGTCCGCGTCGACCACGTCGTCGCCGCCCTTCTCCTTCTTGGGCTCATCGGCCGGCGGCGGCTCGGGATTAGCTCCCGGCTGAGCACCAGCGGCGCCTTGAGCAGCCTGCGCGGAAGCGTACATCTCCTGCGCTACAGGCTCCATCGCCTTCATTAGAGCCTCTTCCTTCGCCTTGATGTCGGCAACGGGAGCCGGAGGATTCTTGGCAAGCTCATCCTTGAGCGCCTTAAGAGCGGCTTCAACCGGAGCCTTCTTGTCGGCAGCGATCTTATCGCCTGCGTCCTTCAAGGTCTTCTCTACCTGGAACGCAAGACCGTCGGCCTTGTTGCGGGCCTCGACTTCTTCATGACGCTTTTCATCTTCAGCAGCATGTGCTTCGGCATCCTTGCGCATCTTTTCGATTTCTTCCTTCGAAAGACCACCGGCTGCAGTGATGGTAATCTTCTGCTCCTTCTGTGTTCCAAGATCCTTGGCGGAAACATTAAGAATACCGTTGGCATCAATATCGAAAGTAACCTCAATCTGCGGAACGCCGCGCGGCGCCGGAGGAATACCGTCAAGGTTGAAGTTTCCAAGGCTCTTGTTGTCGCGCGCCATCTTGCGGTCGCCCTGGAAAATGGCGATCGTCACCGCCGGCTGATTGTCGGCCGCCGTCGAGAAGACCTGGCTCTTCTTAGTGGGGATCGTCGTGTTGCGCTCAATGAGAGGCGTCAAAACGCCGCCCAACGTCTCAATGCCGAGCGTAAGAGGAGTGACGTCAAGAAGAAGAACATCTTTGACTTCGCCCTTCAAAATGCCGCCCTGAATGGCTGCGCCCATAGCAACGACTTCGTCAGGGTTGACGCCCTTGTGCGGCTCCTTGCCGAAAAGCGACTTGGCCTTCTCCTGAATGAGCGGCATGCGCGTCTGACCGCCGACGAGAACGACCTCGTCAACGCTTGAAAGATCAGCGTCGCTCATGCACTTGCGGCAAGGCTCGCTCGTGCGGTTGACAAGATCCATCGTAAGCTGTTCGAGTTTCGCCTTATTGAGCGTAGCCGTAAGGTGCAAAGGCCCGGACTGGTTCATCGTGATGAACGGCAGGTTGATGTCATAAGTCGTCGCGGAAGAAAGCGCGCACTTCGCCTTTTCAGCCTCTTCTTTAAGACGCTGAAGAGCCATCATATCCTGAGAAAGATCTACGCCCTGAGCAGCCTTGAAATCTTCAATGAGCCACTTCATAATCGCCTGGTCGAGGTCATCGCCACCGAGGTGAGTGTCGCCATTGGTAGCCTTAACTTCAAATACTCCGTCACCGATATCAAGAACGGAAATATCGAAAGTGCCGCCGCCAAAGTCATAAACTGCAATCTTTTCGTTTTTCTTCTTGTCAAGACCGTACGCGAGCGAAGCGGCCGTAGGCTCATTGACGATACGCTTTACGTCAAGACCCGCGATCTTGCCGGCATCCTTCGTCGCCTGACGCTGCTGGTCGTTGAAGTACGCAGGAACAGTAATTACCGCCTCCGTAATTTTCTCGCCCAAAAACGCTTCAGCATCTTCCTTAAGCTTTCTTAAGACCATAGCTGAAATTTCCTGCGCCGTATAAGTCTTTTCTCCGACCTTTACCGCGGCATCTCCATTGGGCGTCTGAACGACTTCATAAGGCATCATCTTGATTTCGTCGGTCATTTCGTCGAAACGACGGCCGATAAAACGCTTAATCGAATAAATCGTCGACTTAGGATTCGTCACCGCCTGGCGCTTCGCCGCCTGTCCGACAAGAATTTCACCCGTCTTGGTAAACGCAACGATCGACGGAGTTGTACGCTGCCCCTCCTTATTGGGGATAACTGTTGCTTCGCCGCCTTCCATAACGGCCATGCAGCTATTTGTTGTTCCAAGGTCAATACCTAATACTTTTGCCATAACTTTCTACCTTCTTTCTACGCCCACCACGGGCGACACCAAACCATAAGCAAATACCGTGCCAACTCTTTTAAAGCGTCGTGCCAGTCACACTTTGAGACATTATGTCGCATATTTTGTGACAGTGTGACAGTATTACATGATAACAAGCCTAGCAAAAGAGCATTACGCTTTAGCACGGCGAGACAATGCCTCGTGGTATTCGGAATAACTGCCCTCAAACCACGTTGTCTTGCCTTTACCCTCAAAAGCGAGGATATGGGTAGCAATACGATCTAAAAACCAGCGATCGTGAGAAACCACCATGACACAGCCGCCAAACTCCTGAAGACCTTCTTCAAGCGATCTTAATGTGGCAACATCAAGATCGTTCGTCGGCTCGTCGAGAAGAAGAAGATTACCGCCGCTTGTAAGAAGCTTAGCAAGATGAACGCGGTTTCTTTCACCGCCCGACAGAACACCGACCTTCTTCTGCTGCTCTGCACCGCGGAAATTGAAGCGACTTACGTACGCACGGCCATTCATCATCGTAGTGCCTGCGAGATTAACGAACTCTCCGCCGCCAGTTATCGCCTCATAGACGGTCTCATCGGCTTTAAGTTCGCTGCGGGTCTGGTCAACATAACTGAGCTTTACGGTTTCACCGACCTTAAATTCGCCAGCGAGCGGCTTGAGCTGGCCTGTAATAAGCTTAAAAAGTGTCGTCTTACCGGCACCGTTCGCGCCGATAACGCCGACTATGCCGCCGCGCGGAAGCTCGAAATTAAGGTCATCATAAAGAACCTGATCGTCAAACCCCATCTTAACGTGTTCAGCTCGTACGACAAGATTTCCAAGACGCGGCCCCGGCGGAATGCGGATAACGAGATCGTCCTCGCGGGTTGAAACCTCCTGCTTCTGAAGTTCTTCATATCGCTCAACACGAGCCTTCGCCTTCGCATGGCGCCCGGAAGGATTCGTCTGAATCCACTTAAGTTCGTTTTCAAGAAGCTTTTGACGGGACTTCTCAACCTTAGCCTCGCGCGCAAGCATGGCTTCTTTCTGCTTGAGCCACTCTTCGTAATTACCCTTGTACGGATAGCAAACACCGTGATCAAGTTCCAAAATCCAATCGGTAACGTCAGAGAGGAAATAACGATCGTGGGTGACGACGATGAGAGTTCCCTTGAAGTCTTTAAGATAAGCTTCAAGCCTAAACGTCGTTTCCGCGTCAAGATGGTTTGTCGGCTCGTCAAGAAGCAGCACATCGGGATTTGTAAGAAGCAGTCTTGCTATCGCAACACGACGCCTTTCGCCGCCGGAAAGAACGCTGACGGGCTTATCTCCAGGCGGACAGCAAAGATCGGCCATTCTTCGTTCGACGAGGTTTTCGAGATTCCAATAATCGTTTCTGTCTATGATTTCCTGAAGGCGCTCCATCTCGGCGGCCGCTTTCGGGTCGTCAAGTTCGCAGCAAAGATCCTCATAGCGAGTAACCATCGCCTGAGCATCGGCGACACCCTCCATAACCGTCTCAAGAACGGTCTTGGAGTCATCAAGCTCAGGCTCCTGCGGCAAATACCCCACTTTAGTACCCTTAGCGACCTGCACCGTCCCCATAAGTTCAGTATCAAGACCTGCGAGAATCTTAAGCAATGAAGACTTACCGGCTCCATTGCCACCGATTACGCCGATATGCGCCCCGTAAAAGAAGCTCAAGTTAACATCCTTGAGAATCGTCTTGGTTCCCTGCTGCTTAGTGACGTCAATCAAACTGAACTGATACTCACCCGCCATACACGCCTCCTGAAAAATGCGGCTTTTATTTTTAAGCTTCTTTTATGCTTCGATTTCGGCCTTGAGCCTTGCGATGAGATCTTCGGTCTTCATAGCGCCAAGATCGCCGTCAGTACGACTGCGCGCCGAGATGACTCCCGCCGCTTCGTCGCGCGGTCCGACCACGACCTGATAAGGAACTTTCTGCACCGTCGCAAGACGAATCTTCGCGCCAAGCTTCTCAGCAGAGATGTCAATATCAACTCTGAAGCCAGCTGCCCGCAAAGCCGCCTGCACCTTCTTCGCGTAATCCATCGCCTTATCGGAAATCGGAAGAATTCTAATCTGCTCCGGCGCAAGCCAAAGCGGGAACGCTCCAGCATAATGCTCAATCAAAATACCGAAGAAACGCTCAATTGAACCCAAGAGCGCACGATGAACCATGTAAGGGCGATGATCCTTGCCATCGGCGCCAACATACGTCAGATCAAAGCGCTCCGGCAGATTAAAGTCGAACTGGACGGTGCCGAGCTGCCAAGGACGACCAAGCGCGTCCTTAATCTTCATATCGATCTTTGGCCCGTAAAAAGCGCCGCCGCCCTCATCGACCTCATAAGAAAGCCCCTCTTCTTCAAGAGCCGCCCTGAGAGAAGCCGTCGCCTGCTCCCAACGCTCGGGGTCTCCGACCGCCTTTTCAGGCTTAGTGGAAAGGTACGCCTGAATATCATGGAAGCCGAACTTGCCAAGCATCGCCTTGGCGAAATTAACGGTATCTTTAATCTCTTTTACGATTTGCTCCGGAGTGCAGAGAATGTGCGCATCATCCTGGGTAAAGCCGCGCACGCGGAAAAGCCCGTGTCTTACGCCATCTTTTTCATAACGGTAGACCGTGCCGAGCTCCGCCATACGCATGGGAAGATCGCGGTAACTGCGCTTCTTGGCCTGATAAATCTGAATATGGAACGGGCAATTCATCGGCTTTACATAGTACTCTTCTACGTATGCGCCTTCACCTTCGCCCTCTGAAACCTTCATCGGAGGGAACATACCCTCTTTGTAAAAACCTAAATGCCCCGAAGTCTGCCACAAATTCGCGCGCCCGACATGAGGCGTGTATACGATTTCATAGCCGGCTTCATAATGTTTTTTTCTCCAGTAATCTTCAATCGCCACACGAATGCGAGCGCCCTTTGGAAGCCAGTGCGCAAGACCGGGGCCTACCGAATCTGTAATCGTGAAAAGCTCAAGTTCGCGTCCAAGAACACGGTGATCGCGGCGCCTGGCCTCTTCTTCACGCGCAATGATCGCATCAAGTTCAGCCTGATCTTTAGCGACAATGCCGTATACGCGTTGGAGCATCTTATTCTTCTCATCGCCACGATAGTAGCTGCCCGCAACGCGGGTAAGCTTGACTACGCCAATTTGCGAAGACTTTTCCACATGAGGTCCGCGGCACATCTCAACATAATCGCCGACGGTGTATGTTGAAATATCTTCGCCCTGCGGGATATCCGCAAGTCTCTCAAGTTTATACTTCTGACCCTTGAGCATCTGCTCGCACTCGGCACGCGAGACAACCTTCTTCACAAAAGGCTCGTCGAGTTCGATAAGTCGCTTAATTTCAGCTTCAATCTTCGGAAAGTCATCCGTGGAAATGCGGTGCGGCAGATCAAAGTCATAATAAAACCCGTCGTCTGTCGCAGGCCCGATATCGACCGCGACATCTTCAAAAACATTCATAACCGCGCGCGCCATCAAATGCGCCGCCGAGTGCCTACGCTGTTCATTGGTAATCTCTGACATGACTCTCCTTAATATAACTTGCTTTTACCTGACAACAAAATTGACCATACGCTTAGGTACGGCAATAACCTTGACTATCGTCTTGCCTTCCAAAAACTTAGCGACATCGGCATTGGCCTTGGCCGCTTCTTCCATTTCCGCCGGTGTCGCTGCTACAGGCACGCGAATACGGCCGCGAAGCTTGCCGAGGACCTGGACCGGAATTTCAATTTCATCCTCAACGAGCGCGGACGCGTCAAATTGAGGCCAAGGCTCGTAAGCGAGAGTGTTGGCGTTACCGAGGAACGACCAAAGCTCTTCTCCTAAGTGCGGCGCAAAAGGCGCAAGGCAGAGAACGAACTTTTCAAGATACTCCTTCGGCATCGCGCCTGATTTAGCAAAGTCTTCCGCTTCATTGATATAAACCATCATCGCGGAAATCGCCGTATTAAACGCCATCGCCTCAAGGTCGTCGCCGACTTTCTTTATCATCGCATTCAGGCTCTTAGCCTCAGCCTTCGTCATCGGGCGGTCGGCAATGGGCGTTTCCGTGACAAAACGGTTGGCGCGCTTGAGGAAGCGGTGAACGCCCTCGACGCCTTTCGTCGACCACGGTTTAACAGCCTGCAGAGGCCCCATGAACATTTCGTAAAGACGCAGAGAATCGGCGCCGAAATCGCGGATTACATCGTCGGGATTAACGACGTTGCGAAGAGACTTCGACATCTTGGCGGGGAACTCCGTAAGCTCCTCCATCTCGCCACCTTCTTCCTCCGAACCGTAGGGCTTACCTTCGCGCCACTCAACGCGGTCCATAGGAACGAGAACTCCACGCTTCGTCTTGTACGCAAGGCCGAGAATCATTCCCTGATTGACGAGACGCTGGAACGGCTCCTTCGTAGGAACAAGACCAAGATCGAAAAGAACCTTGTGCCAGAATCGTGCGTAGAGAAGATGCAAGACTGCATGCTCCGCGCCGCCTACATAAAGGTCGACAGGAAGCCACTTCTTCAAAAGCTCGCTGTCGGCGAACGCATTATCGTTAAGGGGATCGATATACCTAAGATAGTACCAGCAGCTGCCTGCCCACTGAGGCATCGTATTCGTCTCGCGAATGCCCTTCTTGCCGGTCGCAGGATCGACGACATTAAGCCATTCTGTCGCTTTTGCAAGCGGCGGCTCACCAGTGCCTGTAGGCTTATAGTCAGCAAGTTCAGGAAGCGTAAGAGGAAGATCCTCTTCTGGAACGAGACTCTGCGTGCCGTCTTCCCAATGAATAACAGGGAAAGGCTCGCCCCAGTAGCGCTGACGCGAAAAGAGCCAGTCGCGAAGCTTGTACTGCGTCTTAGCCTTGCCAACGCCATTCTCCTCAAGCCATGCAATCATCTTGGCCTGAGCGTCCTTCACGGAAAGACCGGTAATAAAACCGGAATTGACCATAACGCCCGAAGCGATATCGGTAAACGCCGCATCAGCAGTATAAGGAACGCGCTCCCCGTTCCCTCTTCCCTCTTCCCTCTTCCCTATTCCCTGTTCCCCATCCTTCGCCACAACTTGATAAATCGGAAGATTAAATACCTTCGCGAACTCAAAGTCGCGCTCGTCGTGAGCGGGAACGGCCATGATCGCGCCCGTACCGTATGAGGCAAGAACGTAATCAGAAATGAAAATCGGCAGAGCCTCTCCATTAACAGGGTTAATTCCCTTTATGCCCTTAAGCTCAACGCCCGTTTTTTCCTTATTCATTTCGGTGCGTTCAAAATCGCTCTTTCTGGCGGCCGCTTCGCGATATGCCGTCACTTCTTCTGGATTAAGAATCGCACTGGAAGAAAGCCACTTGTCTACGAGCTTGTGCTCTGGGCTCATAACCATGTACGTCGCGCCAAAAAGAGTATCGCAGCGCGTTGTATAGACAGTAATCGTATCTTCCCCTGCCTTAAAATCAACGAGAGCGCCCGTAGACTTGCCAATCCAGTTGCGCTGCATCTCCTTGATGCCCTCAGACCAGTCAAGTTCATCAAGATCGTTCAAAAGTCTCTCTGCGTATTCGGTGATCTTGAGCATCCACTGACGCATGGGCTTACGGATGACGGGATGATTGCCGCGCTCAGAGCGGCCGTCGATGACCTCTTCGTTCGCAAGCACCGTACCAAGAGCCGGGCACCAGTTTACTGGAACTTCAGCGACGTACGCTAAGCCCTTTTCGTAGAGCTTTTCAAAAATCCACTGCGTCCACTTGTAGTACTTGGGATCTGTCGTATTTACTTCGCGGTCCCAGTCGTACGAAAAGCCAAGCGCACGAATCTGTTCGCGGAAACGGTCGACATTCTTCTTTGTCGTAATCGCAGGGTGCGTACCTGTTTCAACGGCATACTGCTCGGCGGGAAGACCGAAAGCGTCCCACCCCATCGGATGAAGAACATTAAAGCCCTTCATACGCTTATAGCGGCAGAGAATATCAGTAGCGGTATATCCCTCAGGGTGTCCTACATGAAGCCCCGCGCCCGACGGATACGGGAACATATCAAGGCAGTAGAACTTCTCGCCTGGGGCATTTGAATCAGTTTTAAAAGTCTTGTTATCAAGCCAATACTTTTGCCATTTTTTCTCAATGGCAGAAAAATTGTAGTCACTCATTTCTGTTTATGCTCCTCGGCCTCTGCCGCGATAGCCTTTGTGATAAGCCCCGTCACATCGTTAGCTGCCGCCGCAACACCAGCTTTAACAGCATAATAAATCGCTTTGTGACTCGAACTGCCATGCCCTATGATTACTGCCCCGTTCACACCGAGAAGGGGAGCTCCGCCGTAAATGTCGGGGTCGAGCTGGCTTTTAAGCGAATGAAACGCACCTCTGAGAAGAACAGCGCCAAGAAAACGCAAAGGCCCCTTGAAGCACTCCTTCTTCAACCAATAGACAATTGCCTTGGCGATTGATTCAGTAGTTTTTAAAATCACATTGCCGACGAAGCCGTCGCAGACTGCAACGTCAATATGGCCTTTGTAAAGATCCTTACCCTCAATATTGCCAACGAAATTAATATCCTTGACGCTCTTAAGAAGAGGGAAGGTGGCCTTCGTCATTTCGTTACCCTTGCAATCTTCAGTGCCGATTGACACGAGCCCGACTGCCGGGACGCCGCGCTTCAACACGGCCTTTGAATAAGCGTTACCCATAATGGCAAATTGCACAAGCCATTCCGGGTGGCAATCCATATTAGCGCCGGCGTCAAGTACGACAATTGGACGCTTTGGATTGCGGTTAGGCATAACTGTCGCGATAGCAGGCCGCTTTACTCCAGGAATGCGCCCGAGAGTTAAAATGGCACTTGTCGCCACCGCACCGGAATTGCCCGCGGAAACAAACGCGTCAGCCCTACCCTCTTTGACGAGGCGCATGGCGACGTTTATCGAGCAATCCTTTTTCTTTTTGACCGCCTCAACGGGAGAATCATCCATCTCCGCCACATCGGGGGCGTGCACTATCTCAAGCGTGCCGTTTTCAATGGCTTGCTGAGAAGCTGCCTTCAACTTCGGCGGAAGTTTTTCTAGCTCGGCTTGAATTTGGGAAAGCTGCCCCACAAGAAGCACCTTCACATCCTTAAGCCCGGCGGCAGACTCTACCGCTCCAACTACAATTTCACCTGGGGCGTAATCGCCCCCCATCGCGTCAAGAGCAATTCGCGTCATGACCCAACCTCCCAATTTCCGCCAACGAAACGGACCAAATTCTTCCGCGCCTTGAAGGCTACGGAAGAATCACTGCGGTCAAAACCGCGACGACGTCACTTGGACGCCGTCACTTTACGACCCTTATATGTGCCGCACTTAGGGCACGCGCGATGCGAACGAACCGCAGCCCCACACTCGGGGCAAGTCGCCACTTGAGCGAGGATAGGTTTCTCAAGAGACGCAACACGCTCACGTTTACGACGCTTAGACACACGGTTCTTAGGACTTGCCATTTTTCTTTCTCCTTAGCTTCTTTTCTCGGCAGAACCGCTAGCACCCTGATCGACCTGATCTTCTGGCTGACGGCTCTCCATTCTCAATCTCTCCAAGACATTCCACCTATCGTCCGTAAACGTTTTTGTTTTTTGGACGACTCCCGGACAGGTCTCAGAACAGACCGGGAAAGTCGGTAGGGCGAGTATTATACTCTCTCTTATCTCATTCGTCAAATCGACGTCTGGGCTTTTATCGTTGATTTCGAAGGAAGCTGTGAAGTCGCCCACTTTCACAGTATCGTCAAAATCCTTGCCGCAGCGAGAGCAAACATACGAAAAATCCTGCTCGAGAGCGCCTCTTACGAGGAGCTCTGTTCCGAAAACACGTGCATTAAGGCGGTATCTGACGCCTCCAAAGGCGTCTACAAATTCCTCGTGAACATCAACGCAATCAACCTCACCCTCAAGGGTCTCACCCTCGCGGTCAAGCCGATATGCGTCTATGACGAGCTTCTCACCAACCTCTTCAATGTTTTCCATATTGCGAATTATACCAAAATACGCCGCCTTAAAACAAATCCATCGCCTCAAGTAGAGATGTGCGTGCCTTACAGATTTTCAATATTTCATCGTCAGGCATGCGCCTGTCGGGAATCAGCACTGGGAAACACCCTGCCGCATGAGCGGCACGAATACCTGAAAACGCATCTTCAAAAACGATACATGACGACGGCTCGACAGAAATTCTCTCTGCCGCCAAAAGAAATATGTCTGGCTGAGGCTTGCCTCTTTCGACATCACGACCGGTTACGATAGCATCAAAGAAACTTGTAAGATTAGTCGCAGATAGATTATGCTCCACAAGATGGCGCATTGAACTTGACGCAACGGCCGTGCGTATGGAATTTTCGCGGCAGAACGAAAGAATTTCTCTGACGCCAGGCTTGACCACCGGAACAGTAGCAAGTTGCGCCTCGGATGCGAGAGAATGCGCTCGCTCCACCAAAAGAGCAGCGTTCGCTCCAGGGAATGCGCGGGAAGCGGCCTCCTCCAATTCTTTTTTCCCATAGCCGCTAAACGAACGGGCAAGCTCAGCCGTTACAGGCAAACCTAACTCTTCACCTGCCTTGATCCAGGAGACTTCAAAAACGGCTTCCGTATCAAAAAGAAGGCCGTCCTGATCGAAAATGGCGCCTTTAAACACGTTAAGATACTGCCGTTTGGATGAGGCGGCGCAATTCTTCAACGGCCCCCTTCATATCCTCTTTTGCAAAAAGGTAGGAACCTGCAACAAACTGATTCGCTCCTGCCGCAGCGGCAAGAGGAATCGTCTCGTGGTTGCCGCCTCCATCGATCATGATATCGATATCTTTTCGCCAGTTCCTGATTTGGGTAACCTTTGGCAGGCAAGATGAGATAAACTTCTGCCCGCCGTAACCTGGATGCACAGTCATGACAAGAACTTCATCCGCCTCGTTGAGATACGGCAGAATCTTCTCAACTGGAGTTTCAGGATTAAGTACCAGCGCAGGCTTCACACCGAGCGAGCGGATACGGCGCAACTGAGCATGGAGGTCGCAATCGGCCTCAATGTGCACTTGAATCGTCTGCGCCCCAGCTTCGGCGAACTTCTCAATATAAAGATCGGGGCGCGACATCATAAGATGGACATTGCGGTAGAACGCAGGCGCCGTCCGACGGCAGAAATCCACAATCGAAGGACCGAACGACATGTTCGGAACAAAATGCGGATCCATAATATCAAGATGTATCGCATCTGCCGTTGAATCTTCGGCACGGAGAAGTTCCGCGGCAAGAGTCCCTAAATCGGCAGCAAGAAAGGAAGGAAGTATTTCGTATTTCATTACAGCTTGTTCCGCATTATTTTACCGCTTACCGTCTTGGGCAATTCATCACGGAAGACGATTATGCGCGGATACTTGTATGGAGCGGTGTGCGTCTTTACGTACTCTTGAATCTCCTTTTTAAGCTCCTCCGTAGGCTCGGTGCCCTTAACAAGTTTGATTGTCGCTTTGACGACTTGTCCGCGCACAGGATCGGGAGCGGCGGAGACGCCGCATTCCACAACGTAAGGAAGCTCCATGATGACGTTCTCAATCTCAAACGGACCTATGCGGTAGCCGGAAGATTTGATCACATCGTCGGCTCGACCGACGTAATGATAATATCCGTCCTCATCCTTCCATGCGACATCGCCCGTATGATAGCAGCCGTGCCTCCACGCTTCGGCCGTTTTCTCCTCGTCGCCATAGTACCCGATAAATACACCAGGACGCGGATTGGAGCGCGGAGTGCGGATGACTATCTCGCCATGTTCGCCAGCAGGAACAGAATGGCCTTCTGCGTCGACGAGATCAATACCGTAATCGGGAATAGGTTTACCCATTGCTCCGAGTTTTATCTCGTCTCCCAAAAGCGTTCCAAGCGCACAAGTCGTTTCACTCTGACCGAAGCCTTCGTAGATAGCAAGCCCTGTCGCACGCTTGAACTGCGTAAACACTTCAGGGTTGAGAGCTTCTCCTGCAGTTGTCGCGTGCTTGACGTAGGAGAAATCATACTTTGATATATCCTCCTTGATAAGCAT
>JAEIGA010000642.1_pt1 | contig 51680 bp, 26 predicted proteins | sample 9270691 | NCBI WGS metagenome assembly JAEIGA01 (sample SAMN17057246, study PRJNA624740) | gut metagenome | biome: biome; isolation source: fecal sample | host: Bos grunniens | place: China: Xizang | collected 2019 | reverse complement strand
GGATGAGTATAACTTTTTTTATACCAGCCTTCTTCATCTTGCGTAACAGCTCCATTTCCTGTGCTTCCAGAGAAATTCCAAGAGCCAGGAAGTAAATTATTATTTCCGCCTGCATCTAATTTATAATGTGCAACTAGTCCTTGTGCAAGAAGTTTAACTTCTTTTGCAGATAAACAATTGTCATATAAACGCACATCATTTAAGTAACATGGAGGTCTATATGAAGCATTGCTTGAATGGTCAGTAGACCAGTCAAATAGTCTAAAAGGACGAGCAGTTGCATTGTTTCCTGCTAGAGTAACCGGATCTCTATCCAGCTTTCCATCAACATATAGTCTTGCCTGTTTTGTTGAAGCATCATATGTTACACATAAATGATGCCAAGCATTATAAATATTAGTATTACCATAATAGGTCATATAGGTTCTATCGTTAGTACCTCCTCCAGCATCACCGTATAAGCCACTATTAATACTCATTCGGTAATCAGAAGTACTAACATATTTCATTGTAATTCCAAGACCACCTGTTTGGTGTCCATGTTGAGTTACAATACCATTCGCAGAGTTATTAGTTCCATAGCTAGTAATTTTACACCAACAAGCGATGGTAACATCGCCATCTAAAGTAAAATTAATATCGCTAGTAATATAATCTGCTGTATTCGCCGTTGCTCTTTGATAACAATTAGCTGTGGTTTTTCCAGTGGTAACTGTTTTTAATCCACCACTGGAATTAACCATGCTAAATTTTGCAGGAGAAGAGCCCCAGTTTTCTAAATTACCATTTAAAGGTAACCAAACTAATAAACTCATAATTCTTCTCCTTTCTTAACTAAATATGAAATCTAAGCTTTCTGTACTTGCAACATATGTTAAAGCAATTTTATTTGCAATTTTGAACCAAGTTCCAGCCAATGTAGCATTGCCAGCTTGATGAAGTGTCAATCCAACACCACTAGAATTATTATGTTCAATTGTAAAATCTCCAACCGCACCAATAGTGCCTGCTGCACCACGTCTACCTATTAACCAACCACCAGCTTGGTTACCAGATAAATCAGTTGTAGATCCAAACCAAATATTAGACCAACCATTAGAAGCTGGTAAAATACGAATGCCTTCGTTATATGAGCTACCATTTCCTCTAACAACTAAACGAGCATTAATATCAACATATCCACCAGTGTTAATTGTTAATCTACGAGTGGAGCCATGCACAAACTGTAAATTGCCTGGGCCGTTAGAGGTTAAATCATCGGGGCTTTCCCAAATGTTCCATCCATTACCGCCAGTCCAAACAATTCCTTCGTCTGGACCTGGATCTGCAAATGCTAATTGATTAACATTCATGATACCACTATTAGACATATCTAAATTTGCAGTCATTGTAACTAAAGCATTAAATGTATTTGCTTTAGAAAAAGTATTAGTTCTATTTTCAAATGCTACGCTTAACCAATCTCCCCAAGAGGAAGCTGTTGTTCCAACACCTTCACGATAATATAATTTATTTTCAATCGCAGTGTGTGCATTACCAGCTAACTGCCAAGCCGCATAAGTTCCTGCGTCTGACCAGCCTTTCATATGGAGAATGCCTCTCCATTTATTTACTTCTGTTTTAAAATAGAAATTAACAGATTGACCTCCAAAAGTGTCTGGTGTAACCGCCAAATTTCTTATATCATGAACGTGAATACCACTTTGAGTCATTTCACTTTGAGAAGCTGCTTTACCAACATATATTTTATGTCCATAAATATAGTCAATATAAGCCTGAGAAAATCTCCATGTATCAGTACCAAGATATTGATGTCCATAACCAATATTTCCGCTTTCATAAGGGATAAGACCTAGCTGAGGAGTTCTAATATAAACATTGGCATTGCCATCTGGGTCTGTAATTCCCCAATAAGAGCCATCACTTACTGCGCCCAATAGAGGAGTCAAACCTTCATTCACATATACACGGCCGTCAACTTTTAGAGAAATTTTCCCAGAAGAAGGATTATCTCTGCGCCAATCAACTGAACCGCCATTAACTTCATTCCAACAAGTAACAGTAGTACCAATCTGGCTTCCCCATGTAGCATTATCATTACGACTTGTAAATCCAAGAGGATATGAAGATGTGGTAGCATTTCCACTTAAAGCCCCATAAAATGTTGTAGCATACATCGCATTCCACTTTATACCACTAGTACCAATACTACCAGTGTTATTTGTACCAGGAGTAAAGGTCTGATTGGCAGGAATACTAATACTACCGGTGCTTGTTACAACTAAGCTATTTGCAACACCTGCACCAATTCCGTAAGAATTAGTACTTTCAACGTATTGCACATAACCTTTTGCAACTCCATTTGAATCTTTAAATCCTACATATGGATTCGTTCCTTGAATGAAAAGGTTTCCAGTCATGGTACTACCAGAGCGCTTTACATAAGTGGTATCAATCTGATCTCCATTTGTATCATAAATTGCGGAAGTTGCTTTACCATGAAAATTAGGAGCCGTAACATCTCCAAAGACATTCAGTGTTCCAAGTAAATTAGATTCACCTAACACCAATAAATCATTTATTTGTGCCATTTATCTTAGCTCCTTTCTTATAATTCTTTTATTTCAAATGCTTGAATCATCTTATTATCAAGCATACTAATTTTATTTAATTTTGGTAAATTATCAATTCTAACCCAGAGTTCAGTTTCTGTTGTAGAGCTTCCACTTGCGGAAGGAATATATTTACCAGTTGTCCATTGTGATTTTTGTCCAATGGGAGCATACCAAGTGTCTCCGCTATCACAGTCATATACAGCAGCAGTTTCATGCTTTCGTAAGCCTGAGTGCGCCTCTTGCGTCCATGTGCCAACCTTGCTGACAAAACCTGTTACAGTTGACGCATTTGGCGAGCTTGTTTGAGTCCATCTATTATATCCAGTAGATGAAATACGAGGATACGTTAGCATAAACTCATATACTCCCGTATCTGTTTCAGTAGTAGACGCAATTGGTCCTGCGGTAAAAGTACCTGAGCCAGCATTTGGATAAAAAACATCGTGAACTTTATCTAAGAGACCAATAGCTCCTTGAGGATTTTTACAAGGAATAAAGTCTCTTACTAACACTCCATTATCATACATTTTAAATGCATATAACTTCATTCCGCCAATATTTTGAATCGCGGCGGCGCCAGAGCTAGAATTATGATTAGAAAAAATATAAATTTTTCCTTTGCTTGCATCTGTAGAAGATGTATTTGAATATGTCATAATTGTTCCGCTATAAGTAGCAGTGCCAACCGTGCTTCCATTTACTTTTGCGGTAAGAGATTTAGAACTGGTTGTTTCACATTCAAGAGTGAAACGAGAGCCAACACCAGGAGAAACTGTTATAACAGAGCCAATTCCTGTATAAATTCCAAAGCTTCCTCCAGAACCATGTGGAATAATAGCGAAATATCTATCCCCACCATCTGCTCGTTTTTCTTCATTACCAAAAAGTGATTGATAAGCTGAGTTGCTTGTAATATGAGCATCCATATACACTTTTACAGCTTCGCTTTTCCAATAATAATTGGTATCTATATATTGAGTTCCAGTAGACTCGATGTACTGTAATTTAGTATATCCTTTTGGAACTGCATAACTCTTAAAATAATCGATAAGTCCCATTCTGCTAAAACGATTTTTCTTATCGCAAAATGCTACTTCATCATTGTTGGCAAAATAAGTATTGTCATTTGTGACGTCAAGCCAATGAATGCGCGCCCAAGCAGAACCGTCTGATAATACTTTTGTTTTCATACCACCGGAATATCCAATTTCTGAAAACTCTTCTGCTTTTGTGTTAGAAGGATAGTATTTTATATTTGCGGCGCTAGACGCTCCGTCAATTTCATAAGTTAAGAAAGTGCCTTTTTCAGTATAAGTTGTTGCTATATTATATAAATCTTTCATATCTGCATCACTTAATGCTGTTGCATAAATTCTTACATCAGAAATCTTTCCAGAATAATGTCTACTACTTCCATTGGTCTCTGCTCCGATTTCTTTTTGTTTATGAAATTGCTGATCCTCACAAGCACCAGTTAGCCCTGTGTAAGTTGCATCTAATGCTCCATTTACATAGATTTTAAGCGTACCGTTTTTGTGATAGGTAACTGCAATATGAGACCATTCATTTAATGGAATTTTTGTTTTCCCCTCATAATATTTTGTAGTTTTTCCATAGCAATAGGTTGATACAATACCATTGGCTAATGTTAAATACATACCGCCAATAATAATTGTTTGTCTGTCTACAGAGCCGCCAGTAGCAGTATATGAACTTGGATTTACCCAGGCGGACATAGTAAAATCAGTCCAACCAACTGTATACATGCTATCACTTCTAATATAGCTTCCATTGCCAAATTTTCCGCAATGCAAGTATCGAGCAGACTGTCCGTCTCCAGTAACACCATATCTTAATGAGTCATGACGATATCCGCTACAATCCAATTCCTTATTTGAATTTGAAGAAAAAATTGAATAAGGCGCTGTATCAGAACTGTGCGGACACCACTGTGTGGCGCTAGAGCCTTCTTCAATTTTAAAATTGTAAAATGTTACCAAATTGGCTGGGTTTGTTCTGCTTCCATCATCAAACAAAAATTTTGTTAATGAGTAATCAGTAGGTAGCTTTGCGGCAGTTGGAGTAAAGGTGTATTCATAGTGACCATTTTTAGTTACTGTAAACGAATAATCTGCATCATTCCAAAGTTGCCATCCCCAAACAGCTCCACTTGGTAAGTTTTTAACATCAAATGATAAAGTATATGTTTTATCTAATACCAATGCAGGAGATACATTGAAATATCCATAAGTATCTTGATTAGTTGCATAGTCAGCAATTAAACTATATTTTCCATTAAGGGTTGTGCGGCCTCCCGCAGACATTGTAGTAATTAAATTAGGATTACTAATTGTATTCATTTTACAATGCCAAGCAAGCCCTTGTGCGAGTTGCTTAATCTCTCTTGGAGATAAACAGCTATCATATACTCTAAAATCATTAACAGACCCTTTCCATAATTGAGAGCCTGTTGTATATCGACATCCGATTCTAAATTCTTGAGATGTACCAAAAGCTGTTGTAACACTAGATAGCTGAGCTCGTTCAAATTGAAGAACTCCATCTAAGTAGAAAAAAACTTTGCTGCCATTCGCTGTCACCGCAATATGATGCCATTCTCCAACTGGGATTGTACCCAAGTTAGTTCCAGAAGTCATTAAAGCGGTCGCGGAATCATCACAATACCAAGTATAACGACCTTCACTATTACTCAACTCAATTCGATTGTTATTAATACCAAAAGAAATTGCGTCAGTCCATAATGAAGTAGTATTCGGATTAAGCCAGGCCGCAATAGTTATTTCATTTGTTTGAAAATCTGTGTAAGGTAATTTAACATATCCCGAACCTGTGCCAAGACATTGTTTAGTTAATTTACCCGTATTATATGTAATTGTTCCACTAGTAGTGTAAGTTTTTGAACCCAATCCATAATTGGTAATATTTCCATCAAAAGGATACCAAGTTTTTAAACTCATATTAAAACCTCCTTTAAACGAAAATAATATCTACACATTTATCACTACTATTATACATAAATTTTGCGCCTTTGTCAACTGATATGAGCGATAAGTGCCCATCAACTTGTGCACTACCTTTTACATATAGGCTTTCATTTCCCAATGGAGCATCATCTCCACTGTTAATATAAATCGCACTACCACTAGCATAATGGTTACTAGTTGCTGTAACTAAATGTGAATCACTATCGGTAATTACAACTCTATTTTTAACCTGATTATTTGCACCAGTTCCACCATAAGCAATATCAATTACATTAACATTAGTTAAAGTACCATTATTTACGTATACTGGCCTAGAAGCACTACCAATAGTACTAGTAAAAGCAGTAATTGTTCCTTCACTTAAATACACTGGCTTAGCATTGTTTCCAATTGTACTGCTTAATTTGGTAATAACACCACTGTTTATGTATACTGGCGAAGCAGTTCCACCAATAGTTCCACTAATTGTAGTTGGAACACCATTGTTTAAATAGATAGGTTGATTAGTCGCACCTTTAGTTTGAGTACCTAAGGTTTGCGCAGTACCTACAGTTACGTCTAGAGTGTTTACATATACAACTTCACTTGTTGTAGGATCCATAGCATAAAGAAAAGTTGGATTTGATGTTAATGCTTTCGCGCCACTAATCTTTAATCCACCTGTGGTATCCAGTAAACCCGAAAAGGTGCCAGAACCAAGAAATCTTGCTTTTCCAGCAACAAGTAAATCTCTTATTTGAGCCATTTATTTCACTCCTTTTCTCTCTTAAAAATTCTATAAATAAAAAAAGGGGGTGAGGATAAATCCTCACCCTTGATTGTAGTTATTAGAGTGCAATACTACTAATGCTCTCTAAGGCTTTATCCTTGAAAGTATCAAAGTCCAGCTCAACAACTTCCTTATTGTCGTTATAAGCTGCCAAATCAACAATAGTCATATTGAAATAGACCTCGCGACCAGAATAATTTGCGTTCATTTGAGCAACTACGACATCATCAACTAGGCTTGCGCCATTAAAGCTGATATTCATGTTATCCATTTTTACCATAATCGTAATCTCCTTTACTAATTAAACATTTGAGATTTATTCCCATTAATATATAATCTTTATTTTTTATCAGTTAAAAGCTTTAGGCCAATTTAGAATTCATAAAGACTATATGCTTCGATTGCATTTGCTAAAATACTAGAGCGCTTATCTACTTTAACATATACATCTAATGTTCCGGTGGGAACAGCTTTACCGAAACCAGGAATACCGCCATTATAAGCAGTATAACATCCAACTGCATTCCACCAGTTTCCAGTTGAATTAGAAATAGCCCAGTGGGTATTACCAGAGCATTTTACTAAAGCCCCAGTCATATTGGAAATATTTTCAAATCCCGAACCTGTAGTTGTTACATTTGGATTATTGGATTGTTTCCAACGATATACTTTATTAGGTTCGCTGTCTGGTTGCAATGCAATGAATTCAAATTTTCCATCCTCTCCACGCAACTCCTCAATTAAGTAAAGTCTACTATACAAATCTTCTGAAGTATAGTTGTCAGCGGTAGTTTTTGTAAACAATACTGTTCCAGCTTTATTATTGTGGTGTAAAATCTGCGCCCATAACTCACCATCATAATATTTAAACCTATTTATATTATGCTCAATAATTTGAGAAAAGTCAACTAGACCCTCCTTAAAGATTGAGTTAGAATCTTTTTCAACGAACTCATATCCGTATAGAGTTCCATGATTATCAATTGTAGCACCAATTGTTTTAATCTCTTGTAGCGCCTCTTGTGATAAGGCTGTAGCATATATACGAACATCACTGGTATATAAATTTTTATTACCGTAAGTCGTACCATTATAATTTCCAACCAATAGATTACCAACTCCACCAGACAAAGAACCAGAAGCGGGAAGACTAGGGGTGGATTCAATCGCATCTACATACTTACGAATAGTTGTCCCATCATATGTAATTGCAAGAAAATGCCAAGTTCCATCTATTGCAGTTCTAGCACTATCTTCACAAATTCTAGCGCCATTTACATGAAATCCACCACGAAATTTTCCAGTTGATCCCATCAAAGACATTTCGTATGCGCTAGAATTAAAGCTTAATGGAATATGATAGTTACTGTAACCAGCATCAGTTCCTTTTACCCAGCAACACATAGTAATTTCATCTTTCGGAAAAACCATATTATTACTTTTAATATAGTTATATCTACCATCATTTTCAAAACAACTATATTCATTGCGAGCAGAATCTGGCAACATTTGTATAGCACCAACAACTGTGCCGTGATGCTCAAAGCCAGAGCAGTCTTCTACTTGACCAGCAATTCTTGTTCCATTAACATAATCTGTCATATGGTCATTCACTTCTAATTGGATACGACGCACATAAATAGTTCCTTCTGGAGAACTATGATGTCCATATACATATACTGAAGGTGCAACTGAAGTATTTACACTTGAACCCATTGTCCAAGTCCAAGAATAGCGTTTCCATTCAGTTGAAACAGAAAGCGATTTTGTTCCATCATTAAAAGCACGAGTTGTTGTGTCACTTTTAGCATAATGCAGTCCAGTATTTACAACCATACCAGGAACAGAAGCTTTTGCCTCAAAAGAGATGGTATATTTAGTACTTGCACCAATAGCTGTAGCTAAATTGGACGTGCCTGCGGCACTCACTCCAAGCCAGCGATGTTTAGACACCCCTTGAGTTGAGTTCATATCTTGGAATACAATTGTAGGAATATCATCAATCATTTTCCAATAGGCATGATAACCAGAATCCGCTGTTCCAACTCCGCTATTATATCCAACACTCCATCCTGTAACCTCAATTGCATTTGGATGCAAGTCAGCGTTCCATGAAGTATTTGTATAAATACCTGTTTTTTCTGCGTGCGGCAATAGGTTTGCAGATGCCTGCATAGTAGTATCACGCAATGGATAGTGTAAAAATAAACCTCTACTCCACTCTTCAAGCTCTTTTTTACTTAATACATGATCATAAATGCGGAAATCATTTTTAAAAATTTCATTAGACAATTTAATTTGACCAGGAATTAAAGTGAAAAAATATTTTGCATCAGTATATGTAGTAGCAACTTTTCCATTAACATAAGAAGTAACTACAATTCCACTATCTTTACTTTGAACAGTAATTGCATAATGAAACCATTTATCATAAGACCATTTTGGGGTATAATCCCAAATTATTTGAGGAGTGTTTCCAGCCTCGTGGATTTTGATTGCATCATAGTTCATTTTATAAAGATTTAAGGTAGTGTTTTTTTCTCCATTGTTAATTGGAATTCTAACAATTTCTTTATTCGATGTCCCTGTTGGAATCTTCATCCATAATCCATAAGTAAAGCCAGAAGTGGATGATAAATCATTTGTAGTTCCAGTGATAGTTCCACTTTTTACGCAATATCCAATTTTACCATAGTCATAAACTACATCTCCACTATTAAATTGAACAGAACTTAATCCCTGATTTTTTAAGTGATAATCTAGTGGTAACCATACTTGTAAACTCATAATGTCACCACCTTAAAATACGAAATTAAAGCACTCTTTTGTGCCATCATACTTAATTTTTGCAGCTTTAGCAAATTGCACTGTTCCACCATCTACACGCATATTTAAACTTGTAGTTAAACCTCCAATAATATTTAAAGCACCATTTTTATAATCTGAAGATGAATTGTAATAAGCATCATCAATTCCACTTATGGTTACTACATCATTGAAAGTTGCTCCGCCATTGGAAATAAGACCATCACTAAATGTTTTTACTCCCTTGAATGTTTGAGTATCTGTTGTAACAATACCAGAAGCTGTATTTGAGGCAGATGGAATTGTTGCAGTATAATTTGTTGTGTCAACAGTTAATTTAAACACTGGGCCTGCTGTTGTTCCATTATCCCAGCTAACTGTTGGTGTAACAAATTTTGGTGCGGCAGAAGATCCTCCACCAGCAAAAAGTGCTCCAGCTTCACCAGCCGCAGTCACTTTTAAAGCACTAGAACTATTGCCATATACAACACCATATTTAGTAAAAGATGTTTTTCCAGTACCACCTTGTTTTACCGGAAGCGTGCCAAATTGTGGTTTAGCGTTTGCGGCAGTTGCATAAAAAGCACCATTCGCAGTTGCAATTCCACCGAGTTCGGTTGAACTATCTTTATAAATAACTGAATTTGTAGAAGCAATTGTTAAATCTACACCAGTACCGCCATATAGCAATGGAAGCATTTTTGGAATTACATTAATAAAGAATTGACCATCATCATAAAATAAGTGAGCATGTTCTTTAACTCCAGTTCCAATTGTAGCCATAAATAATGTACCTGGTTGGTGAGGAATTTGAACAGCACTACCATTTTCAAATTTAGCAGAAGCATAAACACCTTCTTTAAAACGCACTTGATTGTTAATTGAAGAAGGGTCGCCACTACCATTGGATGTTATTAATTTTCCATAAAGAGTAATACCACCAAAGACGAATCTATCTCCACTAAAATCAGGATTATCAACGAATTGAGTAAAATCTGAGGTTTCAATAGGATGCTGATAACTTGAATCAAAATACCATTTTACATTTGGATCCTTGTTTGTTGTTGGGGTTAGGTTTGATGGCCATGGTTCTCCTTCCATAGCAACTCCTTTTCCAGGATCATTTATAACAGTAAAATCTGATGTTCCGCTAATATAAATAAATAATTCCCATTCTCCGATATAATCAGGCCCCATTGTCGCATAGGGCTGAATTTCAGTAGCCATATATTTTCCTCCTTTCAAAAATATAGAAAGTAAAAATTTTCTTTAATTGTACTATATTATTTAGAAAGTGTATTAATAACTTTAATTACTATAGGCCAAAACAAAAAAAATGGGGAAGACTAAAAGTCTTCCCCATATAAAATCAATATCTTTCTTCCCAATACACTCCTAGGCGATTACTAAAATCTGTAAGCTTAGCCATTACCTCATCATAAACTGTTGGAGTAAGGTCATAATCTTCGTTCATTTCTTGAACCTCCATGCCGTACAGAATTTTACTTCTAGCAGGACTGGTATTTAAATTATACAGAAATTGCTGTCCTTCTGCGTCAACTTTATAGAAACGAATAGAATATTGAATTGGACCTGCAGTTGCGGTCGCGCCTCCGTCAACACACCAAGGAATTAACATCTTATCTTCTTTAGAATAAGAAGTGATGTCATAAAAAGGCACTACATAAATGCGTGCCTTATTATCAGCTGTGATATATTGAACGATACAAGTTGTTTCAGACAAATCCATATAATCAAAGAAACGGTTCACTTTGAAATAAACCGTTTCTGATTTATGGTCATGCTCAACACTTAAATATTCAGGTGTTTCGATTTGACGAGTTTTTAGGTCAATATTATAAACCTTTTCGCTTGAAGGTAAAACAGCAATAGCTGGTCGATTATTTGATTGAATATATGAAAGATATTTGATATATTCATCGACTGAAATAATCATTTTACCTCTCCTTTCAAATCATTCTTAAAACTTCAATTAGAAGTTTACTAGGAAAATACCTGAACGGGATGCGTCAGAAATTCTTCCATTCAATTGGTTGCTTACTAAACAGTCAATATTCATGTACTCATTCTGGAACTTGGTACCATCAATAGTTAAAGTAGCAGTTCCTAATCCGCTGAATCCTTCAGTGCCTTCTTCGATTGGAGTTTTCTCAATACGCCACTCATAAACCAAATTATCGCTGTGCAATTCAATAGGAGTAGGATAGCATCCTTCGACAGTTGCAACTGTTAATACAACTTGTCTATCATTGATTTCTGCGCTATCAGCGTCAATAATATCAATGTTATTTTTCTCTTCATCAAATGGGAAGGTTAAAGTTGGAGCCACAGGTAAATGAGTTACACGAGCAACATTACTTGGAGTAGACTCAGAATCACGATTCAACATAGAAGTTGTAATAACTTTATACCAACCAGGAACCATATCTTCTGCAGCCAATTCAAGAACATCATCAGCCTTACCGATCTTTCCTTCTGTAGTATTATCATAAACATTTACTTTAACTTCATCCCAAGTGCCTTCCTCGTCGTCAGATTCAACATTTCTCAACCAACGATAAGTCATTGATTGATAAGCATAAGCTGGAGCATTGTCATTAAGAACAGCAATTTTCATGCCATCTACAGTAGGCTCACCAGCTTCATCCAACTGCTTAAATGCACCTTCAACGATGAAAGTACCATTTGCAGGAAGACCTTTGTTTTCATCACCAGTAGTATAAGCAGGCTCAATAGGAGCAGGAATTGTTACAGCCAAAATAGTGTCTTCAGAGTTAAAACCTAATTTGTTTGTAGCAATTAATTCATATGTACCAGTTACAACTTCACTGTCTGCTACTGGACCTTCGCCATCAGCAATAGTTAAAGTTGCATATCTTTCATAGATAGGAGTTTCTGCTAATTTAGCAGCATTAAACTCATCTTCATTTCTAATCTGCTCATATCCATAAGGTTGAGCACTACTATTTTCTAAATAGTACACCTTATGCTTAGCAGTATCCATTGCAGTATCAGTAGTTACTTTAAAAGCTGCGCCCATAGCGCCATTAAAAGCAGGAGATTCTGCGACAGGAGTTCCACCTAGACCAGTATATTTCCAAGCATAGGTTAATCTACCCTGGTCATTAATGGTAGCCTGACCATACATAGATAACGTATTATCAGCTTTTAAGTAAGTTACAGCTTCTTTCTCAGGAGCATCAAGTAAAATATACTCGAAGAATTCTGGAGAATCTGGATCTTCTTTTTCAGAAGTATGCTTACTATTTTCAATTGCTTGCTTAAATAGTAAAGAGCCATCATCAAATTCAGTATAAGGGAAATCAGCTTTTAAAGCTTTCTGAATTGCGATAGTTGCAATCGCTGAGTTCCAGCTATATACAATTTGGTCACCCTTACGCTTTAAGAAACGTAAAGAGAAGTTTACATCGCCATCTTTTTCAGTAATGGCACCAGTTAAAGGCCATACAAGAATTAACTTACCTTTTGCGTGCTCACTTTCATAATCAATATAAGGAATTTTAGAAGCACCCTGGTTTTGGCCATCCTTAGTCTCCCACTGAATATAAGCCTCTGTTTCTAGTAAGTCCATAGAGTCAAAATAACGGTCAATGCGCAAGAATAGAGTTTCTGCGATAACGTCGCCCTGTACACTTACAACACGATTCTTGAATTCTTTTGGAATAGTGATATTTCTTGTATTAGCGTCAACTTCTACACATGGCTCATCCAAAGGAAGCATTAAGTACTTAATAGGATGGTCAGCATGAGCAACTAAAGTACCAATACGAGTAAAGTATTGCTCAAGAGAGGTAAATCTATTAACAATATAATTACCTTTGTCATCCTTTTTTGGTTGACCATTTTCGTCTTTTACAAGTAAATAATCTAATTCTAAATCAGTTAGACCGTTTTCTCCAAGTTCTTTGGCGAAGTGCAATCTTACTAATTCTTCACTAGCTTCTTGAAAAAGGAATGAATAATTTGCATTTTTAATAGCAGTAATCATCTCTAAATATCATCCTTTCTTTAAATTTAAGGGAGAGAGATAATCTCTCTCCCTCTTGTTTATTGATAATTCAATTAAATAATTAAATTAATTCTGACCAGGGACTTCCTTCCAAAGTGGAAGGTCCTCCTCTGGAATAATTACGGTAGCATGATAAGTTTTGTTATCCTTTGTAAGAGATTTACCTTGGTCTGCGGTTAGTCGATAAGATCTAACATAGTAAATATCTTCCAAATGAACTGGAGAACAAATAGTACCATTTGTACCTAAATAAGTATATAAAACTTGTTTAGTCATTTTTATCCTCCTTAATTAACAAATACGTAAGTTGGTAAGCCATCTTTAGTTTCAGACAAAATGATAAGTGGACTGGTATGAATTTGAGCATCAAGCCAATTATCCCAGTTAGCTTTATCATCAGCCTTACAGTAAATAGTTACTGTACCAGAAGGATTATTACCAGTATTGTGACCGAATACATAAGCATTTCTATTTGAAGAACCATTGTATAACCAGTCCTCAGGATTTAACTGAGAAGGTTTACCAGGAGCACCAAATGTAATGTCTTGGATAGGTTTTGTCATAGCGAAAGCACGACGTCCAAGATTCTTCAACATTGGATTCAATATAATATTAATACGGCCAGATAAATCGAAACCTGCACTAGCAAAAGCGAAGTCCGCAATCTTGTATAAAGGATCATTAAATGTCCAAATATTATCAAGTCTAGTACAGTTATTGAAAGCATTAGATTTAATCTCTCTCAGTTTAGGCATGTTAACAAAGTCAACATACTGTAAATTTACTACATCTGAGCAAGCACCATTAGTAATATATCTTACTTCATTAGGACGATTATCATTCTTCTCAAAGAAGATGTGAGTAATTCCATTGTCCTGCATACTACCTAAACAAATAACAGGTTGTCCAGTAGGACTTACAGTTGGTAGAGTAATCTTACCATCTAAGTAGCCTTTATTCTTAAATTCCTCTTTTAGAGTAATTGAACAACCATAAATATTGTAAGAAGTATCTCCTCCATCAACTACGCTTTCAGTATAATTAATTTCAGGGAAATTAAAGAAGTCTGAAGAGATTACTTGATTAAATACGCTTTCTTCTCTGTATACAGCATAGAAAACATAGTCATCTGTTGCTGGATACTCTTCAACATTTACAAGAGGTAAATCGTTATCAGATACTGTTGAAGCATAGACCTTAGCATTATCAGGGTCTTCGGTCCAACCCTTGAAGGTATTTCTCATATAAAGCTCTGCAGCACCATGATTTACTGGAGCAGGAACATTTGCATTCATGAAAGCTCCTTCTTCACTATATTTAACATAGCTCTTTTGCTCATATGTAGAGAATACATCCTTAAATGTTGCTACATAATCATGCTCTGTTAAAATTGCATAGAATGTATAATCGTATTCACCTTCAACAATAACACTAGATTTAGCATTATTCCAAGCCTGTCCATGAATATTAATAATTTCTTTTTCATCAGTAACTCCCTCTGGGATAGTACCAATGATAATAGAGCTCGAACCATCTTCTTTCTTTCCAGAAGGTGTTGTTGCCCAGCCGAAGAAGTCCCAATGGTCTCTCTTAACTTTATATAAATCATAAGGATTGCTGAAATATTTAGTTGCAATATCTGTTGTAGCAATCTTCTGAACACTAGGACCATATCCCTCTGCTTTAGCATGTCCAACCCAGTTTTCTGCGCCGGTTTCTTTGTCAACTAAGACGAAACGTGCAGAATATGCAGGTTTAATACTGTTAAAGAAGAATGTTAAGTTAGGATATGCCTTTTGAAGAATCTGATATACATTCATTTCATCATACTGTCCATCAGTATTATGAATATAAATAATTCCAGTAATTTCAGGAATGCTTCCATTTGCTGCGCTCTTGAAGTTAGAGTTTTCAGCCATTTTAGTAAGCATTTCAATTGCAGAATCGTCTACAAATAAAACATCATCATTAAATTCTGATGATTCTCTATTATCGCAATAAACTTTTCCGCTTAAAATATCAGCTTTAAACTGATTTTCACTAAATTTATCTCCAACATTTGTATAAGTCGCAAATCCATAGTGACCATTATCAACATAATATGTCTTGGTGCTATCATATACGTCTCCTTCAATAAGCTTAGTATAAGGACACCAATTAACATCAGTCATTGTTGCTTTAGCTTCTCCCTTAAAGCCTTTGTATTTATCATACAAACGTTTTAATAGACGATAGCTACCATAGCCAAGAGCATCATTGTGGAACTCAATTGTGTTTAGAGAAGATTCTCCAGAGAAGAAACCTTCTAAGTACAAGCCTGGATTCGCCACAATCTTTCCTTCTTGCTTTGTTGGAACTTCGTATTGAACACCTGGAACTGGAACATTGTCTTTATCAACATATCCAATCAAGTTTGTCAATAGCTGTGCACTATCCAAAGCTAAAGAAGTCATGTTTGCAGGTAAGTATAGAGTATTTAGTGCAACACCTTTAGAGAATACTACGTTACTAATACCACTAGAACCGGTAGCTCTAAAGTTTTCTAGTTTATCAGATTTCTCTAAGTTCAGAGGTGCTGGAGCTGTTAATGTAATATTACAGAAGTTAGCTTCTTTCAATAGAGGTAAACCAGTACTTGGAAGAACGATACTGTTCAACTTTTTATTATACCAAGAAATTTCACTCTTTTCAGTTGCATTATCATTAGGATAATCAAATGTTGTTGCGTCATGTCCAAGTTTTAAGCGAGTTAACTTATCAGCATTACCAGTGATTTTGAACTCTGTCCAATACATCTTACTCAAGTCACCTAAATCGGTCATCTTATCAGTACCATAGATGTATAGTAGCTGTTCAGGATAGTTGTCACTTCTACGAATACCATTTTCAAGTTCACTTAGCTTAAACTTCAAAGGCTTAATACCGTCATACTTTTTAGAAGCATAGTTAGCACTGTCGTCACCTGCGGTAAAGTATGCGCTTCGCATTGGAACAGGCTCTAACCAATATTCTGCATCGAATTCGTGAGTTTTAGTTCCAAATTCTTCGTCATTTACCCAGTAACGTTTTGTTGCTGTTTCTGTCCATTTATCTGAATGAACATCAATCTTATTACTATCTTTATCGCTTCTGTTGTTAGCAGAAATACGTCCCCATACACAGTTTTGTCCACCACGAATGTAGTTACCTTGGCCCAGCCAAGAGTCAATATAGTCGATACGGCTTTCAACGAACTGTCTACGAGATTGAGAGCGGTCACCTTGAAGAGCATAGAAATAAGTACCTGTATCTGGCTCTGCAAATGCTCCGCCAGAACCTGCGCCACCTAAGTGAGCTACGTCTTCTTGTTGTGCCTTCTCATTACAAATAGTAATATATTTAAAATACATATCTAAGTTAGTTGCAATTAAAGGACGGATACCTTCACAAGCAATACTATGATATGTATCAGGGTCAAATGAATACCATTTTTCAATGAAGTCAGTAGACTGTAAAGGGGCTTTAGATAAGTTAGTTTTCTTATCAACCAAGAAATCAAACTTAGAAGAGTCTCCCTTTAAGTTTCTGTACTTAGGAATCATCCAAATTTTCTTGAAGAATGCATAGAAGTTATTCCACAAGATACTATCAGAGGTTGAATAGTTACCAGCATCAGTTGCGTCAACGTTGAACTGGAATGAAGGAATACCTGTATTGTTAATACCTAACTGAGTATCCATATCATAGAAAATAGGATACCAAATATAATCTCCACCAGCCTTGTGAGGACCCCAAGAGGCCATCATACAGTTCTTACCACGAGAGTCATAAAGCTCTAAAACTTCTGACATAACGAAATAAGTAGCAACATATTCTGGATCAAAATGGTCTTCAAATTCGTTCATGAATTTTGCTGAACGATATTCTTTTGTATCATACTTATATGTAGTTTTACCATATTTCTTTTCAAAAGCAATATAGTATTTACCAGCATTAAAGTCTTCTTCATTTGGAGTAGCAACTTTAGTTACTGCGCCAGTAGGTCCAAGAGGATTGATTTCTTTTGAACCATTGAATAGATAATATTGTGTTCCTGCGTTGAATGTCTCAGTAGCCAAGTCAACTGGACGCACAAGTCTATCAAATTTAGTTTCAAGTTCTTCATCAGCATAAGGAATGAAAATATAATAATCTGTTTGATTATCAAAACTCTCACGACCACTTGCTAAAACATAAATGTCATCAGTCAAATCGTCAGGAGTGTTCAAACCAGCGCTCTGATAGTAGAACTGTTTCTCTTCATTAGAGAATAAGTTATCAGGGTCACACAAGCGAATTGGTAAATATGTCATTTTCTTTCCTTCTGGATCGCTTGGGTCAACATCATATTTATAATAGTCTGCGGTAGGGTCAATTTTGTCTGCGGTCTGCAAAGCAAATCCACCTTCAGCATTTTCATCTACTAAATAATATTTGTTAGGCTCATAAGGAATGTTACTTACCAATACATATTCGTATCTACCTTGAGATGCTACAGCATCAAGATTGGTGCTCCAAACCCATTTTACAAGATTCTCCCAATTTCTATGAGGAATCATAAATGCTTTTTTCGCACTTGCTCTATCTCCGGCAACAGGAACATCATCACCCTCTAATCCGAATTCAGCAGCAACTTCATCCAAATCAGCTTGTTTTTGTTCATCAAAAGCATATAACTTATCAATGAAATCATCTTTACTATGATAACGATATTCAAAACTATTTGCTACGATAGGAGCACCTGTCTTTTCAACCCATTCGTTAGCTGCGCCAACTGGAGCCAAGAAGCTTAGTTCAACACGGTTCCAAGGGTCACGGTAAGAACAGAAACCACGAGCATTGTTAGAGAATTCCCAACATTCTGCGATATCACGTACACGAGAATATTCTTTAACACTGCCATCATCATTGTATTTTGCAGGGAATAATTTATTAGTTACCTTCTTAGGAGTTTTAAAACCAAGAACTTGAGTAGAACTCTTGTCCAATAGCATACGATAATAACCTAAGAAAATATATTTGTCTTTTCCGTTTTTCTTCATCTTTTGGAAAGCCATTACAGGGAATCCCAATAGAGAAGTACGGAAGTCATCCCAGTTAATTTCAGTGTATTTAGGGCTGTCAATTACTGGCTTTAATTCGCTAGTATTTGTTAACAAACCTTTATCAATATAGTCTTGTAAAGGGTGCTTTGTATATGCATTACCAACAAGTCCAGCTAAACCAGCATTATAAGAACCAGAAGATTCCATAAAGTCAACTTTCATAGTCCATCTGTCAGTTGGGTTAGTGTAGTTGTTCATATACCAACCATCTACCATACGAGTAGCTTCTTTACCTGCTAATTTACCAGCAGTATCTTTTGCTGCATTTGCAACGTCTGTTTGATATTCGGTTGCGAAAGGACCTTTATGCATAAAGATATTTAAAGCTTCTTCTTCTTCGAATAATCCGCCCTCTTCTTGTAATTTTGCTAATTGCTCTTCATCCAATTCCTCTAAATCCTTTGCAGAGAATTCTTCTGCAGGTTTCCAGTTGAATTTTCCTTCCATTTTAGTCTTAACTTTATAGTTACGACGAGGATAGAATTCAGAAGAAGTTCCTTGAACTTCAAAATTAACTAAATCAGAGCTTCTAACGTTAGAAATCCAAGAAGGACAGTGGTGCATGTAATAAGTACGAACACCTTCTTCGATTTGAGCAACTGTTACATCATTACCTTCAGGAATTAGACCATCTTCTCTTGCTAGCTCAACTAATCTATTATAGTTATGATGATAAGCTGCGTCTAGAGGAGCATTAACGAACTCTACCTTAATAGTCTTTGGAATTTCCTTAGTATAAGGCAAAGCATCCAAGCCAGTATCAAAAATGATGTAAGGCATTGTTGGATTTTTAGGATTTTTAATATTGTACTGTTCAATAGAATCAAACTGTAACTGATATTCTTGAAGAGCTTGGTTTTCAGTTGCGAATTTATAAATTTTACTTTGGTCATATGTTTCAACTAATTTGCGGTCTGCAGCATAGTTAAGAACAATCTGATTTACATTTAAGTTTGTATTATAAATTCTCAATTTATACAAGTCAATATCACAATATTTAGAATCAAATACGATATTAGTCTCATTGATTGAGAAAGGTTGATTCTTTCCTTCATAAGAACGAATAACACCAGTAATAACACCATTAATATAAATGTAAATTAATTTTAGACCATGATGATAAACGAAACTTAGATTGATTAAGTCGTTCTCAACGAAGTTAACGTTAACGGTGTCTTGGCCATTAGAGAAGAATGTATCTTCAGTACCAATACAGAAACCAACAGCAGTTTTACTTTCTGGGCTGTAGGTGTACAAACCACCAACAACGTTATTAATGTTAATATCTTTTTGAACTGTTCTAAATTTCAATTGTTCATACACGCTAGCTGATAAAGTTGCCTGTAAGAAAGCATCGTAGTTATCATAGCCAGTTGCTTTTTGAGCAATGAACTGATCATACCATCCGCCTTCAGCATCGTCACCAACATAACGAGTAATATTTTGAATTAAAGCGCCGTATTTTTGAATATTACGGACACGAATTTGCATTTCAATTGTATGAGATTCTTTACCAGAAGCATCCTGAGCAAAATCCATAACTTTAAAAGGAATGGTTAATTTAGAACCATTACTGATTGTCAAACGAGTTTGACCTGTTTCAGTATCAGAAGTCCAACCATTCTTATCTGTCCAAGTAAATTTCTCAAAAATTGCATTTTTTACTTCACCTGGGTCAGATTCACTTTCTTTTAAAACATAAGACCATTGTCCTCTTGTGGCAGGAGATTCATCATTTGAACGACCAGCTGCAGAGAAGTTTAACAATAAGTTGTCTGACACTGGTACAAAGTCTGTACGAATAGGGTCTTCTAAAATTTTGAATTTAACTTCTCTCATCTCTCTTCTTGCGTCAGTCTCACCACAAGAAATTTGATAAGTGTTGATACGTCCCATTACAGCATCAACAATTTCAAATTCATAATATCCATCATTATTCTTTGGAGTTGTTGATGAAATTTCACGAGTACCAATTTCTTTATTGTTTTTATACAAATGAACGATTGTTTTACTTGTGTTTTGTGGGTCATATACTAAATATGGAATTTTAATACTGTCGTAATTGTAATAAGTGTCTTGATAGTCACCTAACCAAATAATTGGCTTTTGAGATGCATCACTTTCTTTTACAACTGCGATTTCGTATTGAATTGGGTCTGTAGGATATCCATATTCAGGATTCTTTTCATCACCAAGGTTTTGATACAATACAATTTTTACAGTATGATATCCATGAGTAGCAACATCACCTGCAACGCTAAAAGATAGGTTAGCTTCTGCGCCAGATTCATATTTAACCTCTTTTGGAGTTCTCATGTCATCATAATAAAATTCGACAATTTTCTTACAAGAACCTTCAACGGTACAAGTAATATCAAATCCAGAGGTAAAATACTTTTTATTTGGGCTCCAACCACTCTGCTTAGATAATTTCAATTCTGAATTATCAACTTTATTGCGGCGGTGAGGGCTTTCAGGTTTGTCATTGTTTGGACATTCAATCCACACTTCAATTCTAGATGTACGAGAATGCTGTAAATCCTCATGGAATTCAATATCTACGTCAATTTTACCAGGTTCATAATTACCTTTTGAAGTATCGAAATATTTACGACCTTTATAATAAGGTAAAACATGATCTCCTTCTTCTTCTGGATATAACCAGTAGTTTACATATAAATCAGTATCAATTGGATTGCCATTTGCGTCTTTCGCAGACTCTCCAGAAACATGGAATGTTGCAGTCTGTCCATTAATAAAACTTGTGATTGGCATGGTCAAAATACAAGTTGGCTGTTGAGATGTGGTTGGGACAAAACTACCGTTACCACTAACACTTAACTGTGCACAAGTATAATTGTCACCGTTAATAGCTCCAACTTTATAGAAACCGCCATCGGCATTCAAGATTAGGTCTCCGACCTTAGGAGTTCCAGAAACATCATTTATTGGTATTAGAAAATAATCTCCATCGGGTAAAGGTTTTTCTGTACTACCATAGTAAATAGCTGCACCGGCTGCGCCCATTGCGACACGTTCGCCTTGACTGTCGACATAAATTTTGCCTGAGTCAGTTGCAAAATATACAAATCCATCTTTGATAGGTGTCTGAGATTTATTATTAATCTTAGAATCTAAGCCACGGACAGGTATAAATTGAACAGCTTTTCTTTCTTCACTCATTTTATAAACTCCTTTCTTTCCTTTTATAAACAAAAAAATGGGCAGAGGAAGAATAATCTTCCTCCACCCATTAGATTATCCTCTATTCTAAATTGAAAATATAAATAATCTCTTTAATACACTTTGTCCTTAGTGATTAAAACTTGGTCCAAACCAAATCCATGGAGATTGTTGTACCACTACCAGATAACTGTAAGTTAGGATTTGAACTCTCAACATTCAACTTAGCAGAGTCTTCATCATAATTTTTATCGTCGTGATACAATTTTACTGTAGTGGTTGCAGTTGCAGTAGATGTTTCTCCAGCGGTTGTATAAGAAACACCAACACTCATAGATTTCTTTTCTAAAATACAAGCATGAGTGTCTTTAATTGTCCAAGTCTTTTTAGCTGCTTTAGTAATGTGACCAGTAGCGCTACTTTCAATGTTTTCAATAACTACTACATCAGCAGTATCGTAAACATATCCTGCGCCATATCCAGCAGTACCAGTTCCTGCAGTACCGTCATCACGACTCACTGTGGCGTGTTTTACTTGAGCAACAACATTTCCATTACTTGCGTTATGTCCTGTACCGCCAGCAATAGAAATATCAGTTCCAGCAACTACTTCGAAACTACCGATATCAGTAAAGTTTGCGCCCATTGCGCCTTCTTGTACTGTAATACCGTAGTTCTTACCAACGATCTTATATTGAGTATCTTCATTACCAGATTCAACAATTTCAAATTTTAAAGTTGCAGCTGTAATAACACCATTAGATTCAGTACCATTGGCAATAATTAAATCGCCTTTCTTTACAGATTCCTTAGTGCCATCACCATGAGTAATTGTAAAGTCAGAACTTGCTTTCCAAGTATCGCCTTTAATAATAGCGCCATCAGCTCCAGAACCTGCAGCAGGTGTAGAAGAAGTGACACCAATATAAGTCATCGCATCAAAGCTTTGCTTTAACTGATCAACTTCAGCCTTGGTATATACATCTAATTCAGCGATACCAGTGGCAATATCAAATTTTGCAGTAGCTTTTGAATCACCATACTGGATAACAGGATCAATGTGAGTACCAGACAAATTCTTAGAAGTATCGTAAGCAACTGCTTTAAAACCAGTTTTTAAATTCTGAGGTGCGGTAATTTCTTTACCTGCAGTGTCATAAATTTTTCCATCTAAGCTGTCTGCAGCAGCGTGCAATACAACTGCACCGCTTTCATTCTTAACACTTAAATTACCTGTTGTTTTGAAGTTTACTGTGCTGTCGCCAACGGTTAAGTGGAAAGCACCAGCATTATCAACAGTGGCACTTAAATTAGGACCATCAACAGTAATGGTGTCGCCAGAAGCGGAAACAATAACGCCACCAGTACCTACTACTTTAAAAGAAGCAGAAGATTCAACTTTTGAATTGTCTTTTAAAACAACCTTAAGGTTAGCTGAATTTTCTGTGCTATCAGCAGAGGTAAAACCATTTAATTCATAAGTAGTATCTGTATCTGGATTTAAATGAACCCAGTTCTTACCGTTAGAAACGGCCAAGATACCAGTTTTGTCGATGTATGCGAATTGACCCGCGTTATCTGCAGAAGCAGGAGGAAGGTTAGTTTCATAAGTATGAATACCTTCATTAACAGGTACGATAGATTTATCTTCTAAACCAACATACAATCTATGAGTATCTTCGGTTAAATAAAAAGTACCGCTTTCGCCATTATTATTGTCTCTCAAGCTATTTAGGCCAATTTGAGAGCCATATCTAAATTTAATTTTTGAGCTTTCAGCAATAGTACTAGCCATAATTTATTTTCCCCTTTCTTAATCATTATTTTCTTCTAATCTACCCCAAGTAAGAGTTTCTTGAATTTCTTTTACTTGAGAGTGTAGTGTTACTTGACCATTTTGTAATTCTTCAATATTACCAACTGTTTGTTGGAAAATAGCTTTTGTTACAAAATCATCAATCTTAATAGTAGAAAGTTGATTTTTAATATCAACGATTTCCTCGTTAATTGCAACAATGGCTCCATCATGGGTTTGAACAGAAGAATTTAAAGTAATAAGTTCATTCCCAATAGTCTCAAGAGTATCGCTATGAGTTTGAGTTAATACACTCAAATCACTTACGATTTTAATTAACCCTTCAGATTCGCCTTCGATACCATTTAAAACATTTTGAATAACTACAAGTTTTCCATCAAGTACTTGAATATTTTGTGTATTTGCGGCAATTGCATCTTTATGAGCATCAGTAAAATCATTAGATGATAAACCTTTACCCTCTTCTTTGTCAACTTTACCGTCCAAGAGAGTGGATAAACCTTCAATCTTGGAAGTGTCAATACCCTTAAATGTTAGCAGGCCATTCTCATTGACTTCAAAGTGAACATTATCAACAGCAGAGATAAAGTTCTTTTGTGCGCCAGCCTCAATACCTTCAAGCTTTGTAATATAGTCATCAGATACTAAAGAATATCCTTCTTTAGCATCCACTTTCTTTCCTAATTCTTGAACGAAGCTTTCAACAGTAACATAATTACTTAAATCGACTTCCCAAGAACCAACCTTTTCAACAAATCTTATTTCTTCGCCGCTCTCATCAGTTACGATAATAACCATGTATTCATCATATTTATCAGAAGTATCTTCTGGAGATACTAAAACCATATAAATGAATTGGTCAGCATTATCAGCATTTTTGTCAATATCAGTAATAGAATCAACAATTACACGCTTTAAATGTGCGGCATTAGCGATCTTTTGATCAACTTCACTTTTAGTGTAAGTATTTTGTTTTAAATCGTTAACAGTTGTTTGTAAAGTACCTAATTGACTGTTAACACCTTCTATAGTAGTTGGGTTTGGTTCATACCAACCTAATACAATTTGGCCTTCTTCAAGAGCTGCTTTTGGTTCTAAACCAGTAACCCAAGGATGAACTTCATCCACAACTTGAATTTCATAATGAGCTTCCTCTTCATCGGTTGCAGCAACATATTTATAATATTGTACACCCCAATTTTTTAATGCTATAATATCATTACTGATAACAATAGAAGCATTATCGCCCATTAAAGAAGGAATATCAACAGATGCTCCAATCTCTTGAAGGTCACCTGCAGTATTTAAAATAATATATGCAGTTGCAGAATTAGCTGCTTCATCAACCAAACCTAAAATTTGACCAACGTAGGCAACTGGGTCTGTTTTTGCATAAGTTTCCATTTCAGCATAAGAGTACCAAATTTCACTCTTATCTAGAGGAATAGGATTACCTCTTGCAACATTCATAGGAAGGCCCATGAAGTTGCCGTCTTTTTTAATTACAGCCATTATTCATGTCCTCCTTATCCAATAGTCAACTTATGAACTTCTGTACTTGCGATGGAAGCTGGCTCATAAATCCAAACGTTATAATCTACGGCAGTATATCCATTCGCACCTTCAACTTTTACAGTAGTTGTTTGTTTAACATAATCTGCAGTAGCATCTGCGTTCATACTAGAAGTAATAATCGCAGACTGCAAAGATTTTCCACTATCCACAGGCAATGCTAAAACGTATCTCTTAACCCCAGCCTTATCTGCTGCCTTCCAGATGACCTCAGAACTGATAGCTCCAAGATTTTCTCTAATCCAAGCAGAAGTTAATGCCGCTCCAGTAGCATCCATACCACCAAAAGCTTTTCGGTAACCAGTGATTGTATTTGAAGAGGCAGAAGCTGTTGTTCCAGCTTTAATTTGCTTATCTGGACAATCATTACCAATATTGGTTTTTGGTACAATACCATCTGAATAGGTTGCAGTTGCAGAAATTTGATAAGTTTTATCATCCTCAACAGTAAACTCAGGTAATGTTCCGCTAGCAGTTGTAGCTGTTCTACCTAAAGTATCTGTTACACTATAACCAGTAGCAGTAACACCAGTAGAGGTGTCATATGTATAAGAACCTTTGCTAAAAGAAATAGCGAACTGAGGAGTGATTTTTGTACCGACTTCAACGTTTTGAGAAGCAGGCTTTGTAAAAGAAATACTTGGATTTGTTTTTGTAGGCTCAACTTCTTGAGCAAACAAGCTAGCCAAGAATTCTCTAATGTTTTTTCCTTCCGCAGAAACCTTGCGGCTACCAGAAGAAGGAATAGTTACAGTTCCGATTGCTTTTGTAAAGATAAAATCTTCATCAAAATATACGTTTTCTGCATTATAGTTTCCATCCATTGCGGCCCATACACTGCCAGTATATACATAAGATGTATGTTGCCATCTATCGCCCGCAATAATGTCTTTAATGATGATGATGTCCCCAGCATTTAATAAAACATCTTCTGTCGCATCGGCAATGATATCTTCATGCATGGTGGAAGAATTTTCATTTTCAATGGTCCAAATATTAGCTTTACTACTTACTTCAATGGGGGCCCAAGTACCATCACTACGCAAGTATAAATCGGTTTGGCCCAGCGCTGGAGCTGGAACCAAACCTGCGATACCTGCAGCGCCCGGTTGAGCACCAATAAAGACGGAGATGGCATCCTGAACAGTAGAATCAACCCATTTCTTTTCAGTTTTATCATAAACTAAAATAGATTTATTTTCTAAATCAGGATTTATAGCGATGTCTTTCAGACTATCCAAAGTAATATTGGAAATTTCTGCTTCACCGCCGGCAATTAGTCTTTCACCAAGATACAAAACAGCATTAGCCGCATCTTCTTCATAAATGAAGTATAGTGTATCTGGACTAGGTCTTTGTGGACCGTTTAACAATGCATCATACGCTCTTGGCGTACCACGCATAAATTTAACATAATTTGCCAAAATAAATTCTCTCCTTTCTTATAAGTATCTATCATTAATTTCTTAAAAAGAAAGAAATTACCCGTAATTAATTCCAACTTTCTTCTCTAATGCTGCTAAACGAGCATACACACCTTTCAAGCTTTCATCAACAGATGTTTGTAAATGGTCTGTCATGATTACAAAACCTTGAGATATGGTAAATTGCTGTCCGGGTGCAGCTGCTTCCAACTTACCTAAAGCAGTTTGCATTTCACTATTATCGCCAAGCATTTTTTGAACATCTGCCAATTGTTCGTCATGGTCATTAATTAAAGTAGTATGGTCTTTAATAACACCTTGTGCTTTCTCTACATTCTCTTGTAATTCAGTTACAATAGTAGATAAATCAGCAATATCACCAATAACTTCACTAATTGGTAACTGATAATAAACACGAGTAGTAGAGATTAAATGTCCAGCTTTATCGTAAACCATACGATCAGTTGAAAAATAATCGCCCTCTTTTAATTTTGCAACAACCTGATATTCATCTTCACCTTCAGGCTTCTCAAAACCAGAAGTGTTTTGGTTTTCATTGAAAACGGTCGTATGACTAAAGTTTAAAACTTTACCATCTTCACTAACTCCCAATTTTACCCAGTCATCTTCTTGGAAATGAAATTTTTGATCATCATTTACATATAAATCTTTAGAGAAATTAACTCTAATAATCTGTTGAGGTAATTGGAAATATGTTGCTTTTAAATTTTCCGTAACACTATGTCCAGCTTTATCAATTTTTAAATCTAAAAACTTTAGGCACTCGCCCTCTTTTAAAACTGTAACCTCTTCATCGGCAGGAATTGCAGAAACATCAAAGATTTTAATTTGTTCGACACTAGCCGCATTGGGCTTGTCATGAAAAAGTGAAAATCCACTATATGTTACTGGAGCATCACCAATTGAATCGGTAGGGCATACTTTAATCCAGTGATTAGCAGTATTAATTTTAAAAGTAGCAAAATCCTCATTTGGTTGTAAATAAGCGACTAAATTTCCTGTAATAGTTGGTTCACCATCATTCGGTGTTTCATTAAATTGATTATTTGCGGCAAATTGGTTATTACTTAAAGTAAAATTATAAAAGAAGCGTTTGAAATCTTGCCATCGCATCTGTCCATAGAAGCTACTCATGCGAAAGTACCTCCTTCATAAATAATATCCATTATAATGCCATTGTCTTCATTAGTAACATCTAATGTTGATTGAGCAAATATAATACTTGTAATAAAACCATATCCACTTACATCAATTTCATAAATACCGGTTTTTCCGACTTGAATTGGATTATCACAACGATTTAGAAAAAAAGTTGTTCCAGGAGAAGCCTAAATACCAAGATGAGTAATTGAGCTTTTTCCTGTTTGACTAAATATATCACCACTTAGTAATAGTGCTGATGTTAAGTCAGATGGATAATTCTTATCAGAATCTCCATAAAAGCGATATTGATATATCTTTTTCATCAAACTTCTCCTTTCTTATAAGAATAATGTTTGTGCGGCCTTAGTCGTTGTTAGCGACATAGTGCCATTATGAGAAAGAGGTATTGTAATTTTACTTACAATATAATCTCCGAATAGTTTTGTTTTAGGGTCGGAAATATTAACTCTTGTATTTGGTTGTAAATAATAAATTGGAATCGCTGTAATTGAAGCACTTTCTACACAGTAACTATGTGCATATAACAGTTCATCCAATCTTTCTTTCGCTGACTTTCCTCGTGCACTAATAGTGAACATTTTATCTAAGTCAGGAATTTGAATATATTTATAACCACTCATTTTAGGTTCATTCCAGTTAATTCGTTTCTCAAAAATAACTTGTGGAACTTCTCTAAAATAAATGGATTTTATGGTGTTTTCATTAATTGCTTTCGTCCTAGCCCCAATTGCTCTCACACTAAATTGTTTAAGTTCACCTTCTGTATCTAAAAAATCAAACCAATAATTCAATGAGGCTGGATTTAAAAATACACTTTTATTCCAATATAAACGATCTATTATTGGAGTACAGAATACGCAAGAGTTTGCCCAATCAACAATGAACATATCTAAATATATGTCATCTTTTGCAGAGTATAATGCTTCTCCTTTTTCAAATGGCAACTCAGCTGGGTCGTCTCCTTCAGTATATAGACGCTCAAGACAAGAAAAGGGAATTATAAAATATTTGTCAAGTTTTAATTTGCTATCATTATAATCTTTTCCAATTGACACTCTACTATCTGTGAGTGAGCATTTTATATTACGAACTTTTCCTTCAACCAATTTGTTTTTATACAATTCCTCGATTTGATAATAGTTTTCAATTTCTTCTTTATAATTATCCAAATCTTCTTGTTTTTGATCTAATAGATATTCTGTTTGAGATTTTTCATTTTGAGCTTCAGTTCTTATTTTTCGATAGCCGACAATTTTTTCACTAATTTCATCAACCTAATCTTGAGTAATATCTTTGCTACTTAAAGAATTATTTGATTCTGCAATAAGATTTTCATTGTCTTTAATGGTTTTTTCTAATGCTGGAATTTTTTCTTTCAATTCTTCAATTTCTTTCTCAAGTTCTGCAATTTTAAATTTTAATTCAGGACTATATAGCTGTCTCCAACATACTTCAATATCAGTGTAATATTGTTCGTATCCAGTTCTTCCAGTGGGACAAGTATCTGGATTGGCTTCACGTACTCTAATCTCAAAATCACTTATCATATTATATCTAAAATAATCTTCTGCCATTCTATATAATACTTCACGCCAATCACTAACCCAAACATAATTCTCTTTTTTATCATAATTTGGAATAGTAGAGTATGTTAATGTAGCTTGATTTTTTAATTGAGTTCCATGTTTTTGATTATATTCATTTAGCTCTTCCATATCAAATTCATTTAAATGAACTCTTGTATATTCGATTGGCTTATCATCAATCGCGTAACGCAAATGAATTGGGATTTTTGCTCCACTAACTCCTGTACGCTCACCCCAAATAGAAAAATCATTTTTTAAGTTTAATAAATTAGGATTATTATTGAAAGCACTAATAAGTTCTCCGCTGCTAAAAGTGTAAGCAGTTGTTGAACTTAATGCTAAGCCCTCAACCATCGCTTCATCATCGGAGGTTGCATTCCAAAGAGTAGAAATAAAAGATTGTTTCTTTTGAAATACAAAGTGACCTTCAACATCATAAAAATATTCATACTCAGTAAGCATATTTTTAATTTTGTCTAATACGGATGTAATAGATTCACCAACATTAGCAATTAAATCTCCAGCGTAAGTTAATTCTGTAGTTCTATAACCTGCGGCCTCACCATAGCTAATTTTAGTTAAAATACACTCATCATCATTTTCATCATAAAAGATAGTAGGATCGTTTGTAATTAAACTATCGACAAGCTGTTCAAATTCATCATCAGCAATATCTTTCAAATAAACCAAATTTCTCTTATTTGGATTGCGATAAAAATGAATATCACTATCCATAAAAATTGGCATTGAGTAAATAGTTTCATTGGCTTTTCGATATAAAATCAATGGCATATCTTCATATCTATATTCCATTAACTCAAGACCTTGAGTATCTAAATCTTTAATAATAATATTATGATAAGGTTCTCCGCCATATACATGCACGATATTGCGAATAATTTCTGGGATTGGAATTGGTCTAATTGTCCAAGTGCCTTCCTGGTCTTCTTCTTCAATAGTACCAAAATCTGTTTGTACTCCGATCGTACCACTTACATCACCATTCAAAAGACACATCTTGTCTTTCCCTTGCAATGAGATAGTAAAGTTGTTGGTAGATCTAGATGTATTAAAAGAAGTTATGACATAGATTCCTTGGTTAAACCAAATAATCTTTGGAAAATTTGCATTAATATTATTTTCAATACCAATTTCTAACTTAAACTTTGTATTCATGCCCCATACATAGTCTGAATAATCAAACTCTTGAGCAACCATCGTTAAAGAGCATGAGCGACGAACCGCAGAAGCTCCATCAATGTTAATGGAGCCCTGGGTTACACGTCCTTCTATAGATTCGATAGGAGATTCTTCAATATTTAATGCAATAATTTTTGCATAAATAGTTTTATTTTTTTCTTTATCTAAAGCTAATAAAAACTCTTTATCATAAAGCATAATAAGTATCTCCTTCCGCTTGTAAATTATCAATCACAATTTTTAATTGGCTTAAATAAATGTGATAAGCACTCTCCATATTTGCTCTATATTGTTCTGCATCGCTGTCGCATGCACTAGCACCACTTCTTAGATATGCAGAATAGGTGTTCTTGTGAGAAGTCCAAATATTCTTTTTATTAATCAATTCAACGAATTGTGATTTCTCCTCTGCTTCATAATGAATTGTATTAATATTATAACAAATTTCACACACTACACCAGAACCAATGTGCAGATTTTCAACCTTATCCAAATCGAAATAAAGCTCATATCGTCCAGTGGTAATTGGTGCATTTGGAGCACTACCACCACGTAAACTTAAGTCAACCGTACTCTCCTCTTCTGGAGCAGCACCATTATTTGGCTTTGCATTAAGCTTAATTAAATAACTTGGATTTTCTAATAAAATATTGTTAGATGGTCTACCGCTATATTGATGAGCCTTTTTCCAAGACTCACCTTGAAGAGTGTATACAGCATAGATTGCGGTATCATCCCACTCGTAAACTTCGTGGTCACACTTTGAAGTATAATAATATTTTCCATCAGACATAAATATCTTAGTAATCTCTCTTGGTTCAGCCTTGAGATAATAAAACTTACCAAGAGTTTGTCTTGGAATATTATCACTTCCATATCGCACTTGTCTTCCACCTTGCTTATGGCCTAAACCGTTTACAATAGTTTCAATATAATTAATATCATAACTATCTATTCTTGTTGCAAATTCAGGATGTCCAACAATCTGGTCTACAACAGTTTCTCTTGTAATATGAGAAATTAAAGAGAATGAAACATTAGTTAATTCATAATAACCATATAAAATTTTTGATTCAACATCTGGTGCTCCATCAAGATAAGTAACTCCTGTAATTGGATTCTTTTTTAATGCTTCCTTATCAAACACATACTGTCCAGTAGAGTTGCCAGCATTAATAATACTTGAAGAGCCATCCAAATAAGTGATACGCAATGCCCAATGGCCATATTGATCGATAATTGCCATATAATATGCGCCATTTTCAATAATCATTTGATGATTTTGATTTTTTGCAAATAAAGAATGAGCATCAAGCATTTTAAATTTTAATTCAGAATAACTAGTTTCAGAAGCACTAATAAAACCATATTTTTCTAAATTAGAAAAGTCATATTCCGCCACTTCATAAGCAGTACATTGGAATGTATGAAGCATACGTCCAAGAGTATCATTTGGAGATAAAGACACATTCATTAAACGAACAATGAAATTACCTTCTCCAGGAGAACGGAATAATTTAGGCTGTCCATTATTTAACCAGTCTAAAACCGCCATTTTAAACTCACGCTCTTTACGGAAATTCTCCGCATTTAGACCTGTGCGGGAGCCGCTAATTTGTTTCTCTTGTCTTTGGCGACTTTCACCAATTGTTTCACCCGTATATTTTGTCCATTCATCATCAGTCTTGTGATATGGTGGACAAATAGTGTGTACGCGTCGCAAAAGCTCATCTTGTTGTCCTTCCATAAATAATGAATTTTCATCCATTAACATTGTTATTAATCCAGAAATTGGGAATTCTTTATATTCCACACTGCCATTACGGAAGATGAAAGGATATTTACCTCCAATGGTGTCAACTTTTGCTTCTAACATTGTAGTTTTAAAAGAAGAAATTTTTGGATTATATCGAATCTTTAACTGACGTTCACCGTCATATAAGAAAGCGTCTTCAAAATCGACTGGTAATCCATCTTTTGTTGGAGTACCATCAATATCTTGTAAATAATGCCAAATTAAGTTAGTGTTCTCTAGAGGGTCTGCAGGTTCTGCGTTCCAATTTTGACGAGTAATATCATCCTCTCGTTCATCTTGTTCACAAGCATAATATTTACATTCTAATCTATTGGAGTATACGCCTTTAGAGTTATATGCTTGAATGGCGTATTTATATGAATATCCTTGTTGGATTGTGAAGTCTTTCCACAAAGTCATCATAGGATAATTGTTTGCTAAAGTGAATTTATAAATCTCTCTCCAGCTTGAGAATCCATCTTCTGAGCTTGCACGCACTAAAATGAAGTTTCCAGTAATGGCTTTAATTTTAGCATCTAAATCTTTTGGAAGAATATGAATATGAACATATGCATCATCTGGATGTAGTGTTGCAATAAATTCTGTATTTTTAGATGCTAAATCTAAAGTTTCTAAAGCCATAATCGGATATGCTTGTGTTTCAACTACAAGCCCATTGGTAGTAGTAACGGTATAAACAATACTATACTGTCTTTCATTTACAAGAGTCTTATACGAAGTCCATGTATCAGAAGATTTATTTCTTTCTGTGTCAGTACTGCTATTATGTAACATTTTACCACTTGAATCATGCAGTAAACCAGTTTCATAATCATAAATATCAAATTGATAATAATAAGCTTTTTCGCTAATATCAGTTGTCTCATATGTTCCAGTATAAACATACTTAGCAGCATTCACAGGAGATTCAGCGTCCATGTCTGCAATACGCACAGTTGGACGATCTGTAAATTTTACAACCGTTACATCAGAATAATAACCAATTTTTCCACTGTCACTCACAAAAGCAATTTGCACTTTGTAGTATTGTCCATTTGAGGGAGTAAAATTCTTTTTAGGAATTTCAAACTTAGCAACCGGAGTTTGATTAGTCTTATCGTATGTAACAATTTGTCCTTCGAACCCATCTAAAAGCACTTTGCCGGTTGAAACTGTCTTTAAGATTAAAGTGGCTCTTTTCTCAGCTCCTAAGTCAGCCCAACTTACAGCTTTATTTAATTGAAAAGGAACATTAAGTAAAGTTGTAGTTTCAGACTCACTGCTATCTGGCATAAATTGTGCGGGAATAGAGGGTTCAACATAAGGAGGATATAATTTATCTTTTGCCATTGTTAAACTCCTTTCTCTCTTTTTATAATAGTTTAGGCCAGGTAAAGAATTTTACCTGGCCTAATATTTATTAATCAATCATAAACATTAAAGCTTCCATCTGAGCAGTTGTTAAATTAATATCGTCAGGGAAAGCATCAATACTTACCTTTTTAATATCAACTTCCTGTTCAATGTTAAACAGGTCCATTAATTCAGCGTTAGCTGCTTCAATTTTATCTTCTGGAACAATGAACTGATTCTGTTCAGCATCCATTGTACCATAATTTTGAACAATAGCAATACGGCTATTATCAATGTCCTGCGCTAAAGTCATTAATGTTGATTTATTCTTTTGAATAAAGAAATTTACTTTAATTGGAAGATACTGACTACCATCAGTAAAAGCCTCTCCCATTGCTTTTGCAATATTATAAATTTCAAAATTTGTCATTTTCATAATCCTTTATCTCCTTTTTATATATTATTTAGGTCCACCAGTATCACCGCTAATTGTGATATAAACAGTGTCACTATCAGATCCGCCACCCTCTCCGATAGAAATGCTAACAGTATCGCTGTCGCTGTCAGAGAAGTAATGTTTATGAGAATCATAAGCTGATTTCAAGCTATCAAAAGATTTTTTTAAACTATCAAACTCTTCTTTTGTAGCAAATGGGTGGTTTGTGTCTTCCCAAGCAGTTCCTGCTGCATCACCACAAGAAATAAGAATACCATTTTCAAAAACCATTGTAACTCCAGGTTTCCATGGCTGGTCAACTTCAATGCTATAAGTACCTGCTAATGCAGCAGCACCGCCTATAGTGAATGAAGTGGTGTCTAGACTTAATCCACCAGTAATAGCTAAATCTCCGCTTATAGTAGAGCTTCCTGTAACTGTCAACAATCCTGTGATGGAAGTATCTCCACCAAAAGTAGCTGCACCACTTGTAGTAATTGTACCAGTAATATTTGTATCTCCACCAAAAGTAGCGGCTCCTGTGGACGTTAATGTACCAGTAATACTTGTATTACCACCAAAAGTTGCCTGTCCCGTAGATGTTAATGTACCAGTAATACTTGTATTGCCACCAAAAGTTGCTTGACCAGTTGTATTAATAGTACCAGTGATACTTGTATTACCACCAAAAGTAGCAGCACCAGTTGTAGTAATTGTTCCAGTAACAGATGTATTACCACCAAAGGTTGCAGTACCAGTGGATGATAAAGTACCCAATACTTTCAAGTAATTGTTAACTGTTAAATCATCAAGAGTAGCTCCCTTTGCAGTTAAAATACCTGCGCTAGTGACTTTAAAGTTATCTCCAATTGTAATAGTTCCATCTGGGGCAACTGTAAATGCACCACTGTTAATATTCAAAGAACCATCCCAACCAACACGAAAATTCGGTGCCCCAATAGTACCAATCTCCAAAGGATAACTAGCGTTATTCGCATCCATACTCAATACTTTTCCATCATTTGAATTTGAATATGCTGTAATTGTACCAGTTGTTAAATCAAGAAGCATTCCTTGCTTTACAGTCTCAGTATTATACCAATCAAATGAACATAATTGATATTGAGATTCTGATAATAGCATTACATGGTTACCTTCATAATCATTTTCAAAGCTATGATCATAAACATACGCATCAATAAATCCAACGCTTGGGTCGCTAGTTAACTGTAAATAAGAACCATAATATTCGGTAGATGTATTTTCGCCTTTAATGACAAAATCATAGGCATCAATACAATTTCCAGCTAAGTCAATCAACATACCTGAACCTGGATCACCAATCATAGCAGTTCCATTCCACGTTAATGTTGATGGCATATAATTATTAGTTTTTAAATAATAACCTTCATCAAGTAATATTTTTAAAGCCTGCTCACTATCACTGTTTTTATAAACAAGTTTATCAAAAGGAGAATTCTTACCAATATTAATAAGACGTTTACCTTCTTCACTTACTATATAAAAATATGGCGCAGTCACATTTAGATGAATATTACTTTGAATTAGTGCAGGCTCTTGAATAGTTCCCTCTTCAATAGCCCCTTGTAAAGCTCTGCTTAATTTACCGTAGCGAGCTTTATATCCCTAGTCTTCTCCATTGGCTGTACCAGTATAAGTTTCAGCTTTAAGAGCTTCGTCAACAACATTCATTAATGCATTATATTGCTTTTTAGTAAAATCATAAGTTTTACCTTTAACAGTAAATTCACCTTTTAATAAAGCAACTCTTACTGTTGTTAAAGCATAGTATTTATTTTCAGCTTTTTTCTTTCTCATGCGGTCACGCTCATCTTTAGTAATCTTACCATCCAAATAAGCTTGATCACATACAGAAACAGCTTCTTCATATAATGCAGTTAAATTCTTTGCATCTTCTTCAATTTTCGCCAATAGAGCCTCTTGAAGAAGTAAAGACATAACTTCATCATCAACAATATATTCAACTGGCTCCACATATTCTACTTCGCCAGTCTCTTTGTTGACAACTTGTTTTCTTGCTTTTAGTACTTCATTATATCTATCAATGGCGTAATTAATCCAATCTTTTTCTTCAAATTCGACTCCGCCGCGCATATCAATCCAGCCATCATCGAAATCAATTTTCATACCAAAAGGATTAGTACCAGTAGTATAAGAAGCACTTTCAATAGTACCTTCGTTACCATCGAATTGAATGCGTCCACGTCCTGATTTTCCGATGAAACCAGTTCCATCAACATTAAAACCAAAACTTTGAGCACCATCATGGAAGCCGTATAATCCTAAACCAGATTTATTACCTGCATTTACGATTCCTGCACTACCTTCAATGTCGCCCATAAGCACGCCTTCAAAAGTGTTTTGACGAGTCTTTCGACCAGCACCTACCATTGATGATAATATTGTACCATTTTTTTCATCAATTGTCAAGCTACCATCCCATGCGTTCAGCATTGGAGACGGATAGCGGTTCTGCAAAATTAAAATAGGTTGAACCCAAAGTAAAGTATATTTATAATTTGGATTTGCTTTATTCAAGCTCAAATCCTTACACCAACACTCTACCGCACACCAACAATCCATATCTCCAAGATACATGCTTGCTGGATTCAAACCATTTTTCTCATTTAAAGTTGGCATATAGTTACGACACATATTATAATCAGAATGAGTGTCTTTATTCAGCTTTATAACTTCGCCTTTTTCATTCTTTTTATAATATACAATACGCCATTTTATATCGTAGTGTAAGTCCCCATTATCTTGTGTTATTTCCGCAATATTCTGATTTGTATTGCTTTTAAAAATCTTGTATGGGTCTTTATAGTATGAAGGATTACTTCCCATACTATCATAAACAATAGTTGTTGCACCCTCAATGTAATAATCTCCCACGCTGTAAGGGATAGGATAATAAGAAACTAATTCTACATTACGAGTGGATTGTTTTGTTCCTGTCTCTTCATCCTCTTCAACGTCTTGCTGGAAAACATTGTCGTCTTTTTTATCTTCTGAATCTGCTTCTTTTTTATAAGCAATAGGACAAACAGCAGAAGCTTTTAATACACCATAAATTAAACTGTCATTAGCGCCAGGAGATTTTACCAAAGTAACCTGCGCCCCGTTTATTCCATATTCTCCTTCGGTTGTTAGGAAAGCATATGATGTAGGACCATCCCAATCCATTTGGAAGTCCGTCGCGGCATTCTCCTCTGTAACCATCGCTGCAGTTAGTATTGATAATTTTTCATTATTATAATCATACAAATCAATATCTAAACCTAGAGGCTTCTTTGCATCTGCAAAAACTGCTACTTGAGTATTAGAAGGAGTAATAGCCAAAGTATAGTCAGTACCACTCGTTCCAAGAGTCGTAAATGCTAAAAATAGACTTGTTTCAAAAGTATATTGACCTTTAACAATTCTACAAATTATATCATTACGTTTTGATGTTGAAACAAAGTAATCTTTAATTTTATAAGTAAAAGTTAAATCTTCTTCATTTGCGGTTGTATATTCTTTAGCCTCATTTACATCATCTGTATCTGGGTCGTCCTTTACTTTAACAGTTTTTGTACGGATTTTCTTATAATAACAAGTATAACCTTCTTTACTATAATCAGGCTTCTTTTCAGTATCTTTATCTGAAGCAAAGCCAAGTTTTTCTGTTAAGTGTTTATCATCGCAAGTAAGCATTGTTGCTTGATTTGGAATATACCAATACACTTGAGTATCAGCTAATGCTTCATCACCAGCCAGAAGGCCTTCATAATGAACTGATACAGTTCTTACTTTATTAGCATCTGCACTATTTACTAAATAATTAGTAATTCCATAACTTTGATAAGTGTCTTGGGAATTTTCACCATGTTCAATAACAATCGCATCGCTTTTATCCACTGTTGTGGCATCAGGAACGCTGTCTTCATTGGTGAATACAACCACATTACTTTCATACATTTCGTGATTGTAGAAAAGAATAACTTTAAACTTTTCTTCTTTAGTTGGGTTTGTGCGGTCCGCGCACATTAATCGGGTAGCTAAAGTATTTGTATCTATTGCTTTCGCCGCAAAATAAGTTTTTCCATCTTTCTGGATAAATTCATCATAAATTGGTAAACCGTAGTTTTGAACCTCTTTATAAGATTTTTCTACTCTAGCCTTTTCTTTTTCATACTCTTCTGTGGAATTGAATTTTCCGTCTGTTTTCATTTGATCTACATAAGCTAATGCTGCATTCATTGCTTCTGTATCAATTGGAGCAGTAATACCAAAGTCTTCTCTGGTAGTCATTCTTTCCCACTCTGAAGTAACTAATCTATCCTCGCCTTTAGTGTGCTTTGGATTATATCTATACCAATAAACAGAATATCTATTTGCACAATTAGAAAAATCTTTTTTCAAATACTCCACATAAACGTAGTTATTTGTACCAGAAGCAGGAGGCATAGATTTCATTATATCAAAATTATCTTCTAAAAGCTCGGATAATTTATCTAAATTCTTTTGAATATCTTTGGCAACAATCTTAGCATTTTTATAGTAAGTATCATAAATTCCTTGATAGCCACTATAATTAACTGCGCCAGCTCCATCGCCAGTGGGTTTCTGAAGAAGTTTTTCTGTATCATTAAAGAATTTATCCAACATTGGAATTAATGTTTTAGTAAATTCATTTTCGATTAATTTATACAGGTTCTTTTTATTGTTTACCCACTCTTTTAATTGCTCTTCAGTTGCTAAATAAGTAACTTGAGCGCCTCTATTTGCGGGTGTTTCAGCCCAATATAATTGATTGCGGTAATTGTAAGCTAAAAATTGGCTATAAACATTATTCATATTTACTCGCAATTCATCAACTTTTTGATACCAAGCATTAAGATTATTTTTTGCTCCTGGTTCTAAATAGCCACTTGCGTCTTTTTTTGGAGTGGTTAAAATAGTATTTAAAGCTTCTGCAACTTCAGCCAAAGACGAGGTTCTTTGTTGCATATTGCGTAGCACTTGATACATATCTTTCATTACCAAATCAAAAGTCTTATCAATTAAAACTTTCGCCTCGGCAAGGTCAGCCGCAATCTTTAAACTCTTATAATCAGTGGCAATATTTTCTCGACCACTTTGAGCCGTTAATCTTGAATCAAACTCACTCTCTTCAAGATATGTAAGTTCATCGTAATGTTTAACACGAGGAACGAATACTTCTTGTTGCTTTCCAATTAAAGCATAAGTATATTCAAGACGATAGTTTCGTAAGTTCTGAATTTCTTCTGCTCTTGCTGCTTCTAAAGCAACGATTTGAATGTCTGCTTCATCTTCATCAATAATTCCATTACTGAAATCATCACGAACCTTTTGAATCTTATCATCGTAAAAATTGTTAATATCTTCTTCTCGCTTAGGATCACTATGCTCTGTGTCTAAATATAGTTTTTTAGCTTTAAAATAATCTTCAATATCCTTAAAACGATTTCTATATTCTTCTTCAAGAATAATTTCATCTTCAAACTCTTTTAAAAGTTCTTGTTTTAAGGTTTGAATTTCAATATCAAGAGCATCATAGGCCTCACTTAAATGTTCAATTTCTATTGGGTTGCCAGAGGAATTTCGTTTTAAAACTAGCTCAATATTACCTTCTTCGTCTCGAGCGAATTCAAGAATTACACGACCAGTTTCATCAACAACATCTTCTGTTGCGTGTTCCCACTTCTTAGTGAGTTTATTCTCATAAACCGTCTCACCATTTCTAATTTCGAAATCAACTAAACCATCACTAAAGCCTAAATAATTATTTACTTCGTCTTTATTATACCATAAAAAGCCAATATCTTTCTCATTGGTTTCTGGGTTAGGGTCAATATTATAAGTTAATGGGTCTGCAGAATAGGCTTGAATTGTATTGTCTGCAACAATAGATAAATCACTACCAAAAGAAATCTTTACATTCTTCATTAAAAGATTATCTTGATAAATATTAGTTGCATCAATAGCCATTGTTTTATTATCATCACTATTGTAATAAGAGAAATCTCCATTTTGATAATACCACAAAGTCATTTTTTCCACAGTTCCGATTTTACTTAAATCAAATTTTTTAGCCTGTGGGCTATATATGACAAATCCATATGGATTACCGAACATTTCAGAACTATCAAGAGTAACTGAACGTACAATATATTTATTACTCTTTGGATTAACTTTTACATAAATATCTAAGCGCAAACCATAAGAACCTGAGCGCATATCATAATTATCTAAAAGAGTTCTAAAATGAGCAGATAACGCAATAGTATTATAAATGCCACTCGCCTGTAAGTCTCTATAGGTTTCATCTAAATCCAAATCTGCGCTCCAAATAGGAATCTCTTTTCTTTGTCCGTTAGTAATTAAACCAAATTGATGATAAAATTTATCACCAGTAATTATATTACCACTAACATCGATTACCGTATTTAGAGGAGAGACATAGGTCATAGGGGTAATTGCATCATCAACGACATATTTTCCGGTAATGAATTTCTTTTGAGTAAAGTCACCATTTAAAATGGAAACTCTGACACTTTCACCTTTTTTATACTCATCTGATTCGCTGTATGCTTCGTATCTTGTTTGACCGTTATTCGGAGAAACCCAATAACGACCATTTTTTGCATTACTATCATCAGTAATTGTACAAATTTCGGTTTTATCATAACTTATATCTTCCATACGCTGTTTAATAATAATATCCAGCGCCTCGAATAAATTATCTACTTCAATAGCCATTTATACTCAAACTCTCCTTTCTCTCCTAATCTATTATACTATAAAATTTGTGAAAAGTCAATTTTTTTAATTGGACCAAATAGAAAAAAGGGTAGGCTATAAAAATATAACCTACCCATAAATTTATTTTCTATTGGCATATTGAGAAGCACGGTTAATAAGAGTATTAAAGGCTTCTTCAATTTCATTTCTATCCTGAACACCTGGGAAGCTAGCTTCAATATGCACTTGCTGTTCAAGTGTATCTCCGCTACCCATATTTCCAAGAGAAGGACTAGATAGCATACCACCTAATTGAGAATTCATACTATGTAAATCAATTACAGAAATAATTCTATCAAGCAATTCCATACTAGCTAAGAAGTTTTCTGTATCACCCTCATTTAGAATTAATTCTTTCTTGTGCAGCATTGCCAATTTTCCATATGAACCGTCCCAGTCACCTGTATAACCACCAGTATCATACTTACTTACTAACTTTAATGCTTCTTCATAACAATAAGCATAACCGCCACCAGACTTAGAATCATTAAATGCTTTTCTTGCAACAGTAATAGCATCCTCACTATAGCCTTTACTACGTGCGGAAGGAACCCATCCTCCAGAAGTTTGAGGGATTGAGCCATTGTGTACGCCTCTAACAATTTCTGCGGCATCAGAAGCTATTTTACTAGCCTTTTGCTCTTTATTTCCATTGTTATTATTATTGTTGTTATTGTTATTATTATTGTTATTATTTTCAGAAGGATTATTTGTTGTTGTTTCAACTTTCTCATCAAGTTTATTCAACAATTTTTCGTATTCTGTAATTAATTTATTAATTTCAGCTCTCATAGTAGCATACTTTCCAGTTAAATTAGATACAGCTGTTAACTCATCCTTTAATCCCTTAATTACACCATTAGTTGGATCAGTAATTTTCTTTTGCAAATCAGTGTTTGCTTGGGTTAATTCTTGAGTCTTTGTTTTCAAAGTGCCTAAACTTGTACCCACGGTTTGCTCTGCTACAACTTTCATTTGAGCTTCATAAGCGCTCATCTTGGATTGAACTTGTGTGATATAGCTATCGACATAAGTCTTCCAATCATTGGTGCTATAAACCATTTTACTGAAATCAGTTGACCAAGCATCTTCAATAACAGCACTATCTGTCGTTAAAGCCACTGAGTATAAATTAGAATACTGTTCTAATTTTTCATAGAAGTATTTCTTTGTTTCTTCAACTGCTTTTTGATATTCTTCTTCACTCTCAAACATACCATCTAATTTTTGCTGTTGCAATTCAGTAATTGCATCATACATTTCATTTAGAGTTTGCTGATATTTTTGAGCGTAATCATTAGCACCTTCAAGACCAATATTATAAAGAGCATTTTGTTTATCAAGCATATCTTGTTCTGCTTGATCCACTGCGCTTTGGTCAGCGGTATATACATAACCAAAATTACCTTCACTATCACGCTGCAATCGAACAGTTGATTTCGCATTTTGAGCCTCTTCAAGAGCAATTTCAGCCAAAAGCAAATCGTATTTAGCTTGCTGAATATCTAACTCGTATTTACTCAACTTAGATTGATTCTGCATTTGCTCAGTTTCATCAATAAATTGCTTTAATTTACGTTTTGCAACACTATTAGTAGATTTATCAATTTCTTGCTGTGCAGTGCGCATCAATTTATTAGTTTCATAAATTTGATTTGTAGTAGTTAAATATTCTTCTTGTAAGCTTGCCGCACGCTCCATTTGAGTAGTAATCTGCGCAAATGAAGTTCCACCTGTTAAAGCGTTTTCAAGGTCATTTGCCAAGCCCTTCATAGCGTTCTCAAGAACAGCTCTTAGGGACTCAGCCCACTCCTCTGCGCTTGATAGATATGTATCTTCTGCTTCATTAGCAGCTTCTAATGCAGCTTCATACTGTTTTAAGTAGAGCTCAGCAGCAGCGCTATCACCACTAGCCAATGCGGCTTCATACTCAGCTAATCGATCAGCCGCTTGTTGTTTGTACATATCCATTTCACTCTTGGCAACTTTCATGCGGTTTTCAGCAGTTTTTGCTTGCCCCTCAAGAACTACTCCAAGAGCTTCATAGTCATTTTGTCTTCCAGTTAATTCAAGAATTGTTTGATAATGCTCTAAAACTGAAGTATGATGTTCCATTTGATCAGTGTATTTAGCCAGCTCATCTTGTGCCATGGCGATTGTATCACCATAGTAGTTCATCATAGTGTCATCAAGTTCTTTTAAAGCATTTAATTCTTCAATAATACCATCTTTAGCTTTACGCAATCCCTCTACATACTGAGCATCATTAATATATGTCTCACCAGTTTCTGGATTGATAGTTGTATGGTCCTTTTCTAATTCATTAATATAATCTTTTTGATGCCCCAGATTAGATGCGGAAATTTGATACTGGCCTTTACCATTGCCATTAACACCATTAATCATAATAGCTGCAGCTTCTGCCATTTGATAAAAATCATCTGACATTTTACCTAGATAATATTCAAGAGTAGATAAGGCATCATCATTTAAAGAAATTTTAACTTCGAGTTCTTCGTTTAACAAATCATAATAAGCTGTTTGAATTTCAAGAATTTTTTCTAAATGCTCTTCCTCAGCGTCTTTCTTCTCATCAAGAGTTTTTTCATATTTTTCATATGCTTTCTTTAATTCTTCAATTTTCTTATCAAACTCTTCTAAGCGCTCCTGCTCAGACTCATTCATTTCACTTCCAAAGCTATCTAATAAAGCTTCTCGCTGATTATATAAATCAGTCATTTCAGAAGTGTAGTTTGTAATAATATCATTTTCAAAATTAAAATTTACTCCTGCTGCTGAAGCAGCTTCTTCTAAAGCATTTTTATCTTCTTCCAAATAATCTAAAGTTAATTTATATTTTTCTTTTAATTGCTTATTCTCTTGTTCCATTAACTTAATGTTTTCTCTTAATTTAGCAAATCTCTTTGCTCCATAAAGACCATCAGCCAATGTATTATTCTTTTTCATTAAACGTTGAGTTTCTTCAAGTTGGTCATTAATTTCTTTATATCTATCAACGATTTCATCCTTATCTTTTCTAGATTCAGAGGTTTTTTTCGGCTTAGAGCCGCCACCGCCACCGCCACCTTTACCAGGACGCTTAGAAGGGGCTTTCGCGTTTGCACCACCGCCACCAACATATTTAGTATTTTCTCCATTGATTTTTGGAACTCTTACATATTGTTTACCATCAACAGTTAACAGAGAGTCTACTGGTACCGTTCTTACATTACCATTAACATCAGTAACCTCAACATAGCCAGTTTGTTGAGCTTGGTTAGTTGATGCAACTTCAATCTCATCATAGGTGATTTCTGGCTGATATCCAATCTTAGATAAGATATCATTCATTTGATCAACAGTAACTGCTCCGCTGTCTAATAGAGCTTGGAATGCAGCAGTCATTCCGCTATCATCTAAACTCATACCTACTTCCAGGTCTGGCATATTGGCAAGCCAGTTATTAACAGTATTATAAGCAGTTAATGCTTCACCACTAAAATCTGTGCTATCAATACCAATTTTGATCATATATTCCTGAGTTGCTAAACCAGCAAGTTTTTCAACTGCTCCATCAACTCCATCGTAAACATCTTGAATTTCTTGACGATATTTTTGACCAAAATCCGCAGGAAGTAATTCAACATCTTCAACATCCCAGTCCATAATGTCTGCTAAAACCCCATTTAATTCAGACATTACTTCTGCAACTTCACCAACATCTGCATTGTCATCAGATAAAATTTTATTCCAATCTTCCCAATTATTTGCTAAAGACTCGTAGCCTCTATCCAATCTAGCTTGAGTTAGCGCTAATTCATTTAAGGTTTCTTCATATTTTTCAACATTTTCAGTTTCTAACTCATCCAACCATTCTTCTGCATGATTTTCACCAGTGTCATTTTCAAAACCTTTTCTATTTTCCTGTCCTAGCTGACCTCGGTAAGATTTAAATTCGTCAACATTTAGACCCTGGTCTTCAGCTTCAGCCTCATATCGTTCATCTATTGCTTTTACTCTATCTCCAACACTATTTAAATATTCTGTTGGGTCATAACTTTCAATAGCTTCAGAAATAGCATTTCTATGAGTATCTGTTAGTTTATCTCCAGTTGTTTCCAAATCAGTTTCTAATTGTTTCACCTGTTCTGGTGATAATAAAGATAAATCAATAGCTTCTCCAGAAGCTAAATTTCCTTTAACTTGATCAACGATTTCCTCAGAAATACCAGAATTACTTAAATAGTCTCCAGTGGAATTAATATTATTAATTTCTTCACCCATTGTTGCTGCATCGTATTGAGACAACTTATTTTGAGTGATGTAATCAATAACTTCATCATTAGATAAACTATTTTTTTCACCAACATTATCCCAAGTACCTTCTGCATTTTGTTTTTGCAGAGTAGCATTTGTTCCACCTTGGTCAACAACTCGGTATTGCCCTGCATTTTCACCAAAACGAGCCTTTAAATATTCATCATAAGCATCTTGGTCATCACCATCGAATAAATCTTCAGCTTCTCCATGAGCTTTTTTATACTCTTCACTATTTGGATCTGAAGCTGCTTTTGACCCCTCACGAGCAATAATTTTATCTGCAATTTTTTTATCTTCTTCAGATAATTTTTGATAATCTTCATTCTCTCTATTAGCATTACTTGCGTTTTGCTCCATAGAGGCATAAATAGCTGCTGTGTTTTCTGATAATGCAACAACCATTCGTTGAGTTTCCGTATTAGATTCTGCCAAAGAGTTAATTAAATCGTCAGAAAAGCCTCCATGCTTTTGAAGTGTATCTCTAATTTGCTCGGCAGTGAATACACTATTACTACCAACTCTTTCATACTCAGCTTGTAAAACTCTTAGAGCACGACTCTCTTCATCAGTACTCTTTTTACTATTTGTTACAAGCATTGTAATTCCACCAGCCACTAAGCCAATGGCTGCACCAATAGCTGTACCGATACCAGGAGTTACTGCAGTACCAATTGCTGCACCTAATTTAGCCAAACCAGCTGCTGTGCCAAGACCTAAAAGGGCTCCTCCTGCGACCATACCTCCTGCTGCGACAGCTGAAGAAGTGTTTTCTCTGCCCCAGCCTCCGCCTCTGGCATGTTCACGATTAAATTCTGTTTCCTCTGCTTTTAGCGAAGCTGTTTTTGATTGAGTATGTGTGTATGTTTTATATGCCAATGCATCTTCCTGCATTTGCAATTGAGCATCATGCACTCGTTTTAAAGCATCCTGTTCGATTTGAATAACTCCATCAACCATACTCCAATCTTGTCCATAAACAAGATTACCAGTTTCAATCAGTTCCATAGCGGCATCATTAGCTTTAATTAAAGCCTCTCGGTATTCTTCAGTACCTTCTTTTAAAGATTTTAAACTTGCAATTTCACTATTATATCCTTCTAAAGTGGATTTAAAATTATTATAAGTTTCTTGAGCTTTTGCAAATTCATCACTAGCATTCTTCGCCGCTTCAGCCGCCTTTTCTGCTGCAATAGCATCTTCATTGTAAATGTTAGAAGCTATTGTTAAAGCTGTTGCTAAGACCGCAATACCAGCCGCAATTGCCAGAATCCACCAGTGTTGAGCAATTTTTGCTCTTACATTTTTCCATACGGCTTTAGTATTAATTTCTGTTGCTCCAGTATTCGCATTTGTAGAAACAGTTCCAGCATCTACTGCAATTTTTATTCCAAAAAGTTTAGCAATTTGAGCAGCCAAACCTTCAGTAATGCTTTTAGATGTAGCATACTTCCATGCGTTTCCAAAAGCAGTAACACCCATAGTCAAACTTGGAAGAACCATACCAAGAGTAGTTGCGATACGAAGAGCTTTTTCAAAACCAGATAAATTTTCATCCTTTAATGTTTCTGGTAAAGTCATTAAAGATGAAATGGCCATTGCAAAAGAAGACAATCCTTGAACAGTTCCAGTAATTGCACTACCAAGAGTCTTGTAAGCAAGTCCCTGTTGTTCAATTTTCTTTCTCGCCTTATCAACTTCTTGACCAAGTTTCTCTTGACTTGCTGTAACTCCTTGAACTTTTACTTCATATTCTCTAGCCCCATTTGCTGCATCGCGATAATGTTTTGGAGCGTCTTTAACTTCTTTAAAAGCTCCGCTCTGACGAATAATTGCATCTGTAGCTTTATCGGCACTAATAGCTGTAGTGCGGAAAGTTTTAACCAACTATTCTAGAGCAGCTTGTTGAGCCTTTTCATCATCTGTAGCCATTGCAGCATCAAATTTATTTAAAGCAATTATAACATCTTCAACATCAATACCTGCTTGAGAAGCGGCATTTGCAACATTTCTAATATCATTAACTAAATCTGTAGCATCGGCGGCTTTCATAATGGTATCCATTCCCGAAACAGATTCTCGTAAACTCTCATATTTAACTTGTGCCTCAACAACAGTAGCTGCATTACTTTTTGCTTTATTTTCAAAATCTGTAAATGCTTGTGTTGATGTCTCGGCTGCTGTTGCCAAATTATCTAATGCGGTAATTAAATTAGTTGCTGCTGTTTGAGCTTCTTGTGAGCCAACTCCAGATTCCCTTAAAGCCTTTCGATAATTCTCTAGAGATGTTTGAACTGCAGACGTATCAATGGAAGAATTTATGGCTTTAACTTGATTAATCATATCTGTTGCAGATTGAGTTAAAGCACTTCCACTTGACTCAAGAGCTTTATCATTTAATAAATTAATTGAATTTTGAGCTCCAGTTCCATATTTATCACTAGCCGCAGCCTTTTGAGTATTGTACAATTCCTCTGCTTTTTCAGCCGCTTTGGCAACTTCTACCGCAACTTCACCATAATGTTTTGCAAGCTCCATTGCTTGACGAGCAGATTCAGCTTGTTCAGGAGTCATATTTTTAATATTTTCTCGCAGTTCAATTTGCAATTCGTAAGCACCTTGTAATGATTTTCTTAATGCCTCAGTTGATGGAGAATCCATATCTTTTGTCATTGCCATTGCAGTATCATATGCCTCTTGTTGCATTCTTTCCATTTCTTGCTGAGCAACACCAGTAAAGCGAGTAAAATTATACAAGGCATTATTTATTCCGGTGGTCATTTGCTCTTGGAATACGGAAGTTAATACAGTTCCTAATAAGAAAATTACACCCTTTACGCCACCAAGACTATCGATTAATCCATCTACGCCTTCAAGAATAACTGCAAAACCATTTGTTAAACCAATAAAAAAATCATCTTTTAAAATTGCCCCATAAATAGTTTCTAAGGATGCTCTTACTCGATTGCTAGCAGCCTCCCAAGATTCCGCATAAATTTCAGCCTGTTCATCCAAAGTGCCTTCTGCATTGTAAGCAGTATTAAGATTCTCTTCCATGAAATCCCAATTATCCATCAATGAAACCAATTGATTATATTGACGAACACCAGCAACAGTTTGTGCTAATGCTACTTGCTGGTCTTTAGAAATAGTATCCCACTTAGAACCCATTTCATCTAAAATGGTATCCATATCTTTCAAATTACCAGCAGAATCTTTAATAGAAATTCCTACTTTAGAAAGAGCTTCAGAATATTTGTTCAAAGTAGTACCATCATCTAAAGTTTCTCCTAAATTTAAACCTTGAATACGAGCAAAAATAGTTTTTAAAGCAGTACCAACAACTTCTTCACTCTGACGAGTAGTAGCAGTAATAGTAGCTAAAGCAGATGCAGCATATTCATAACTTAAACCAATCATGTCTGCAATAGAGGCGAATTTCTCTAAACCTCCAGCGATTTCATCTGTACTAGATGCAGTAGCCGCACCAAGAGCAGTTAAAATATCTGCAAATTTCTCATAAGATTCTTCACCAGAAGCATTAAAGTTATTCCAAATTGCAGTTAACTGATCAGAAACAACGTCAGCACTTGTACCAGTAACATTAGCCATTTTTGCAGTTACGTCAGTTTTTTCCAAAACTGTTGCATCATCATCGCCCTGTTGATAGTAAATCAAAGCAGCCTTTGTATATGCTGTTGTGGTTGTACTTAATTCTTTTGCGGCTCTATTGGCATTAGCTGCGAATTCAGCCATATCCTCAGAGCTTTTATTTGTAACAATTCTAATATCATTTAAAGATTTATTTAAATCTTGAGCATATCCATAGGCACTTTGAACGGCACCCATGAATCCATGTAAAATACTAGAAGATAATTGCCATCTAACAGTATTTTTTAATGTAGTTCCCATTTCGGTTAAAAGGGAACTGGATCTCTTCAGAGGTGCTTCTGTTGAGACTATTGAATTTGCTAGTTTTAAAAAGGCTTGGTCGCCTTCTTTGCCAAGCATAGTGAGTTTTTGTGAATAGTCAGAAAGACTCATTTTTGAATCACTTAAACTCTTACTGAATTTAGCTAAATCTAATTTACCAGTGTTGACATTAAAAGCTTCACCAAGCGCGGTTGATAATTGCTTAGCCGCCACTTGGGCTTCCATTATTTCTCCAGTAATAGGTAAATCTTTTCCTAGAGTTGTTGTTGAACTCAAATTATTCAAAGCATTCTACAAATCTTGAATTTGCGCTTTTGCCTTACTCACATCAGCAGAAAACGCTAGATTTACATTTAATTGCTTAGCCATTTATACTACTCCTTTCTCTCCCTTTTTCTATAAAATAAAAAATCGCCGCTTGAATTGAAATAATTCAAGCGGCGAACTATTCCTATAATAGTTTGAGAATTATAGGAAGTAAACTAATTTAATTAGCCCAATTTAGCTAAAATGCCCTTCAATAATTCCATGTTATCAGGATCGGCCAATTTAGCTTGGATTTCAGAAGCGTTTAAATCTAAATTAGAATAATCTGTAGTAATATTTTCCATAATACCAAGAACAGAATTTCTATAATTATAGATATTCTCAATGGTTGAAATCGTAGCTTCCATAATTTCTCCAATTTCATTACCAATGCATTTTACAATATCATTGTAAATTCCTGTACTTACTAAAATATCATATAATTTAAATGGATCTTCTTTCATTTTTTCTGTGAAACTTAAATTTGTATAAGCATATACAATCTCAAGTGTCATAAACATTTTTACACGCATTGGATTATAGAACCCATTATCATCAATAGATTGATTAATGATATTAGACACTAATTCCAATTTTTCTTTAAATGGTAAATACTGTTTTACCTCATAGTAAACTTCCTCGCCAGCTTTATTTAAATAAAAAGCCTTGCTGTCATTATTATTTACACTAGCTTGAAGTTTTGAAAATGGTACTCTTGCCATAGCAAAGACTCCTCCTTTATCTCACTTTTATACTTATATTATACCAGAAATTTTCTCTATTGTCAAGTTTAAAAACTATTTTTCAAAATAACAATATTAGAACGTAACGGGTCTTTTACATTTGACATATAATTCATTGCATTTGCAATCATCTCTTTAGTGCTTCGTACATAAATATTATCACTAGCAGGGTCATTATAAATAAAGAAATCTGCTGAATCCAATCGATTATTATTTGAATCTCTTAAGCCACCACCCGCAAGCTCATATGCAAAACGCAAGTGCAAAATATGTTGACCAACAAGAGAATTACCCCTCTTGGCATAAGCTAAAGAGTGAAAGAAAATATGAATTGCAGCATCTTGTGCGATATTTAATTCATCCAGTGAACCCAATAAAGATTTTGCGATATTTGTATTACCAAGATGGATAGTTTCAGTTTGTGATGTACTACTATAGTTTTTTACTGTAAAACGAGCACCTTTAAATACTTGTACAAATTCCTACCATTGAGGATGCACATTGGATGTAATTTCACCTGTAAAACTGGTAACGTCGACTTTTCCTGAACGGAATTCCGGCTTTGTAATAACATCACTTTCAGAAGTCTCTGATTGTGTCTTTTGAGAGAAATATGGACCAAGAGATGACATAAACTCTTGAGAAATATTTGCTGATAAATTACCTACAACAGAAGCTCCTGAACCGCCAATACCCATACCACCAGTGGCTTTTTCAAGTGCTTTATTTAGCAATTCATTTAACTCTGCTTCAAATACGTCATCAACGCCCCATTCTTTTTGCTTATGAAGATACCAATCATGTCGCATTCTAAACAGGGAGTATCCACCTTGTTTACCAATTCCAAGAGCATCTCCAACCATTTTGGTAATTTCATCAATAGCTTCAGCTTCCATCGGAATTTGAATCGGAGAAGTATGATTTCCATCCTTATTACCGATTTGCTTAAATGCTCTTAAATATTTTGTCATAATTTTCGCACGAGCAATATCTGGCATTGCTTCTTTGGTTAAATTATATTTTGCTAACATAGTATTATGCACTTGTCGCATTTCTTCATAAATACTATGTCTTGGATTATTTGAACTATGCATTTAACTCCTCCTTCTCCAGAAACGACAAAAAGGGGAGAGATTACTTAGTGTAATCTCTCCCCTAAAAGTCATTTAATTATTCTGCGTCAGCAAAGCCCTTAAAAGGACGCTCACCAGCTACCATACCATAAGAGTCGGTAGTGTCTAAAGAGTGAGTGCTTACACGGTCAATTGCAGAGTCGATATCTGCTGCTTCGATAATCTGGATAGCAGCAAGTACTTTCTTAGTTCTGTCAAAACGAGTGTAATCTGGGAATGCATCCATAGTGAAAGTGAAAGTAGATGGATCTCCAGAAGAAGCCATTGTGAAAGTAAAGTTAGACTGAATCTTGCAGTTAGGAATGATAAATTCTGCAGGCATATCAACACCTTCAGTATTACGGAATAGAGTAGAAGCCTCTAGGTAGTAGTTACCACCGAATTTATCAGGAGTGATGTCAATCTGCTGTGCCTTAGACTGTCTTTCAACATAATAGTCAACCAATACTACACATCCAGTATAGAAAGGACTTAAGTCATT